>JGI24022J15233_10001338_pt1 | contig 20200 bp, 6 predicted proteins | sample Ectturendosymbi2_FD_15233 | JGI IMG/M metagenome (IMG submission 15233) | reverse complement strand
AGTGAAGACATCAATGCGAAAGTTCTCACGGCCATTGCAAACAGTGTGAGAAAAAAACGTACGTTGAAACAAAGCAAAAATACAAATATAATTACTTATAAAATTGCTGGAAATTGTCCTTACAAAATTTTGTGGCCCCAAAAATCGGTGACCCTAGGCTTAAGCGTTTTTAGCCTAATGGTAAATCCGCACCTGCTTCGGCATTGACTGCACATTTTACCAAAACAGACCACCCTCCTTTAAATGAAGAAGGCAAGAAACAGCTCATACAATTTAAACCTGCAGCAGGTCTAAGGAGTGCAGAATTGTTGCAGTCACAACACAGTTGAATAGAAATAGCCAAGAGTCATGAATAGAGAAGTTGAGTCAAGTCCGAGCCATCGCATTTCTTTAATCCAAGCCGAGCCCAAGTCAATTGCAATATGTTTCGAGACACTGACCATATCGAATGGTACTGAGTCGAATCCGAGTCAAAGCACCACTTATTGTCTCATCATTCAGTTTGACTGTCAAGTCCAGTGGTTCTTACCCAGAGGGGCAAGCCTCACGAGGGGCGGGAGTCCAGATGCGCTCTACAACATGGAAAGTTTTTGAACGTCTGTTACAACTAAGTTAATTTAGGGAGGCGTGAAACAAAATCAAAAGGAAGCGTGGCAAAAAAAGTTCAAGAACCCCTGGTCTGGTTATTTGAAAAATGTTCAAGATTCATTTTTATAGTACGTTATACGAAGTGAAGCGGCGATTGATATAGAAAAATAAATTCATCTAGTTTTACAAATATCAAATTATTGGCGTCAGTTCCTAATCTTCTGCACAGGACTTCACCATTCTTTCATATTTTACGTTTGCTTCTACGCTTATGGGAATAAAACAAAAGCGAAAATCTCTACGAGTCAATACCAGGTTCTGTCCTTCCAGCCTCCTCTAGTCAAATCGATTAGATTGTCGAAAAAATGCGACTAACGTCTTTCAGTTTTCCAGACTCGAGTAATGTCGAGTTATACAAAAACACAGATCGTGTCTGAGTCGATACGCCACATTTTTCAATTGAATATAATAATTCCTTCACATTAAGTATAGTAAGTGCATGTTTTCGGATACGACAAAGCATGTCCGCTGAGAATCGTTAATGAGAAGAAATTGAGAAATTTCAAATCCCGTCAGGAATGCTCCTCGTCAAATATGTACATTTATTACAAAAAAACTCAGAAAATCTTGAAAAAAATTTAAAGCATTAGAATCAAACTTCGAGTCAAGTGACAAAAACCATTTACTTCAAAAATTAAGCTGAAAAAAGCAATGAAGTCAATTTGATTTTGACTGCTGATGTCATACAGGTTGAACAGTGACTGAAATCTGAATCGCATTGTGCAAAATTTTTCCTGAGGTGTTCTAGGAATAAATGGCTGCTTCAATCAAATATGGCCTATGCCTGTGGTGGTATTCAATCGGTAACACACTTCATCACAAAACAAATTATTTCCGACAAAAATATTTCCATGAATCAAAGGGGATCTTTTGCGTAGCATGTAGACAAAGGACAAATGAACTTGAAAAATGCTTGTGATTTCTGGGATAAACTTTCTCCAGAATCCTGGCACACAGTCAGCCGCTGAAAGAAGAATGTAGAGGAGACTTGGCTTCCTCCTGAAAACCATTTTGAGTGAAGTTTGAGTGGTTCACCTTCTCCATGACAATTGCAGTTGTTTTCAACTTTAAACATAGTTATTGATATAAAGATGAGGCGTGTCACGGAACTAATTGCAGTATCGTTATCAAACTGCCCTGTTGGGTACAGTAGTTATGCATGGTGTCATGTACACCACTGGAATTATGAGGTAATGCAATTTGTTTAGGCTGCTGATGCAAATCTTTACCAGTGTAAGTTCACCGTTTGGGAATTTTTAAACCTAATTTGCCACTGCAATATAATCCAAGTTTCAGGAAACAGATGTAGCGTTTGAAGTTCCATAAGGCGAAAATGTTGATGAAAGATTACACTAAAAAAGTAAAAAAACTTTTGCGTCTATAGGGTTGTTTTGAATTTACACACTAAAATGGGCACAAAGAAGGTAGGAAGTTATGTGTAAACTTTTATAAACAAAATTTCGTAAACATTAAGCTTTTGAGTTATTTCCTTCAATAAATATATTTAAAGTACTCCCTCTCAGATACAAAATAAAATTCATTCGTCTCTTCGTCACATTCACACAACAATTTTGAAACTACTTGACTGTAAGTCTCATACAATATGTGAACAAGCGCGTCGCCAGGTTTCGGTTGTTTGGGAGAAAATAAATACTGGCCGCACCCTCATAACGACCTTCACTATCCGAGGTGCGCCAACCCAAAACACTGGCGTTGGACGAGGATGTGAATTGGCAAAAACATGGTTGCAGTTGCATGCAACATTTCTATAATAACTGAAAAGCAAAACTTCAAAGCACCACTACTGCGACTTTACTGTGATATATTACGGAATGGAATCAGCGCCGTAACCAGACTTTATTTGAGCAGTTACCTGCCGTCATTTTTAGACTTTTATATTCGGAAAAAGATACTTGAGTTTCTCGTTTCGCTGACGATGTTACCGGGTTTTGTCAAAATGGCTTCCCTGCCAAAAGAATATTTAGATGCTTGTTAACATGCTCGTTATAATCTAACAACAAACTCGGCCAATTTGATATTCTGTGTTTTTAACATAAAAAAATAGAAAAGTAAAGAAATTCGTTGGAAGGCTAAAAGTTAACATGACTGGGATGGCACATCTGAAAATGTTAGCGATAGTAATTTTTCTGCTAAGACAGATGAGCATGTCAAGCGGACAGGCGGTGAGTATCGTTGATTTATCGCATATTGCAAATTTTTTTTAAGAATTTAAGCTTGCTGTTTGGTGATGAAACATAAGTTTAAACATATCTCCAGCGAATTCATGGTATAGTTCTTTGTTATATATCAGAAAATCGCACAGTTTTATACATGTGCAATGTTATCCACAATGTTGAGATGTATTAAATTTCTCAACTCTCCTTACCAGTCATCTCGATATATTTTACTTTTCTGCGTAAAGTAAAACACACTGCTAGTCAGGACAAGACGCCTGTTTCACTTATGAGTTTGAAACACCTTGAAGTTGAGCTTTAAGTCAATTGCTGTAAGCTACTCAGTTGAGAAACATAATGTCGATCGAATTTACCGTAAAGACTTTTTTAATATACGTGAATCAAGTACGCTCATTTATAAAAAGACGAGATTGAGACATTTTGAAGTTTATTAAAAAAAAACGTACTAACTACAAAATTATGTTAGCGGCAAAATTTAACCTCATCAAAAAATAACTCAAAGTGCAAAAAATAAGCAGTTGATCAAAACAATTTTTTTCGAAAATATCAAGAAGCTCCATATATTGCAGGGAACAACTGGATCGCACCAAACTATATACGGCATTGGTAAGTGCTTGCTGGTCTTTGTAAGATTTTCTCTAAACTTCGGACAAGTGTTTGCGCAACAGCCTCACCATTCATTCATCCCACCAAAGTTATCGCGGAATATCAAGATTTAGAACTTTGACCGTGAGGAATTTCGAGTCCTCCCGGGGCCGCTACCACCGCGACTCTCTCCAGAGAGAAGCGGGCATGAAATTGAATGAATGAAAGAGACTTAGAACATCTTCCACTTAAGTGTTGTTTGGATAGTGGGATTCACATATACAGTACATACATTTTTCACAATCAGACAACACCAAAAGTACAACAAACAGTCAAATTTCCTATTTCTTTCTCTGGCATCGCTAAAAACATTTGTTTAATCTGTATTGTCTCCATGGGTTTTAGCTTGCTTTGGAAATTAATCACTCTTGACAGCCGATAAAAGTAAATCAACGGAACTACAACCCTGACCATCAAATAGCAAATTTGAACTCAGAAAATTTAATGATGGCAGTACCTGTAAAATCAGGCTAGGTACATTTGTAAAGGGTTCAAATCTTTTTCTCCGTCTGTTCTTTGTGCTGAAAAGTTGTAGTTGCCTAAGTTTTTTATTTGAATTGCGTGGTTTAAAGGAATTTTATCAATAAGCCGAAGGCAGTATAGCCTATAAGCCGGACGAAACGTGCAAATCAAGTTAAACATTTTAATGCGCAATGAACCAATAACAATACAATAGTAAAATCCCGTGCTCAACTGTTGCAAGTGTTTGTTTCATCATTTCACTTTAGAGGTACATCATTTCACCAGAAAGCTTGTGCTTGCAATTTACAGGATTGAAAATGTGTAATTGACCTTAAATCGATTTCCCAGTAAAACACTTTGTGAACAGAATAGCTGCTTTTCTCTTGTGGCAAATTGTACTGAAATGTGGATAAGTGCAGTCAGCATTACCGCAGAGTTGTGCAAGCAGAGCATAGCAGCAGAACCGTCAACAGAAAGTCGTCAGTAGGGGGGCTTTACGTTTGTGCTGGGGGGATTTGCATTCGTTCATGGGGGATTAACACTCAAATTTGACAAAAACTCCACTAACTTACAGTGTTTCATATTTCAATTTGGGGTGGCTTGGAGTTTCGTTTGGCGGGTCTAAGTCCAACAAAGCCCCCCGTGGCGACAGAACTGCATAGCATGCAGATTCTTCGAAAGATCTACCGTACTTCACTTCTCAACTGTTGTAACACTCTACAAACAATAACGACCTTCAGCTGGCTGACAGTAGGTTGCCATCCTGTCAATTGGCACTGAATCGCAAAACAGCAGCAATATCCAAACACGCACCACCAAACAATCACTGTGAAATCGCCAAACAACTACTGTGCCCAGGGCCGGCCCTAGCAGATGCGGGCCCAATCCAAGACCTGGGCGCGGTGCCCAATGCAAGACCTAGACGCGGGGTCCCTCTGAGCAGTAGTTTGAAGACGTCATCGTGTTCATTCAACCGTGTTACGATCGTGGTAGAGCGCACACATACAGCGCAGCACCAACACGAGAATTGAGCACGTTTGCTAACGTTCGAGAGGAAATTTGCTAGTTCTGACGAGAGCGTTATTTATTAACAATGGAATTTGTATGGCTTTTCTACTGAATTCTCAAGCGCAAGGTGCATCTGGCAAAAATGAACAATCTACCCAATCACCATGCCGCGGGGCCCAAAGCAGTTGCATTGGTTGCATAGGCTTAAGGCCGGCCCTGACTGTGCCATAGTGATAACAACACCCAAAGAAGCAAGTGAGATAACAGCGAGTAGAGTGTGCAACTAAAGACAGTAAGAGCAGTAGCACTTTTTAATTAAGGCTAATTGAAAGGCTCAGTAAACTATGTTATATATACTAAGTCATGTATAGTCAACGCTCCTTTACTTTACGTACTGTTGGAAAGATTCCGACGAGTTTTCATTAACAACTTTGGGCGTCGAGCTGATGAAAAATGTTTCGGTAAAGCATCTTTTCCCAAAATCATTTTCAAATGCAGTTCAGTTTCATTTATACACTCATTTGTTTGGTTCCTTCATTCAAATGCAATTTTGTCAAGAGCATTTTTTTCTGGATGCAAATTTCTGAGGTCGGGATTCTTTGACGAGTTTCGTAAAATTAAAGATACAGGACGAATAGTTGCGCGGATTGTTCAGTGTTGAAAAGCTTTTACTTCTGTAACGGGGTCTGCACCATAAAAACGACCTCTTTGTTAATAATGCTTGAAACGTGTTGCAAACGCAAAACAAAAGTATCGTATCACATCTAACAAAGCCAACAGCATGCACTTGCTTCGGGTTTTGTGCAAGACGCAAATCTAATTAAAAAGTGTCACTAACATTTTGTGCAGGTGTCTTGCTTGATCAGCAGGAGTCTAAGGCACTGTTCAACGAGTGCCTCCGGCTGGCCAATTCACACCTATATGGAAGCAGTTCCAGCAGTGCTTCAACCATTTGGGAAAGTGCGTGAGCTTTGATTTAATATTATGGGAATTAAACTATTTTGTGTTTCCTCTTTTACACGTTAAACTTCAGCCATGCAGCCAGGTGAAGTGTTCTTGCTGGCGCTAGTTACTAACCGATTTAATAGTTTTTTAACAAATCCATCACATATTCAGTAGTGAATGAATGTCCACGAATGCTCCGCAGCAATTTTTTTCAAACAAAAACGTTTGTCCGCATTTTTAAACACAGGCCGACCTAAATTCATGAAAAGGTTAGAGCTACTGTTGTATTTTAATCCCACACTTGTGGATAAACGACGAAGTTGAATTATTTTGAAGTGCGTTTTATCAAAACCACTTCATGCTGCTCCGTTCTGCATATGGAATTAATCGCATTGCAATAGATTTAAATGGTTTTGAAATACTCTTCAACTTTCTATACTCAGGAAGAGCAGAAAATTATGTGTGGAGCCCAAGCAAAATCAAATCTAAGCCCAATGCTTCAAACATACACTTATTGCTAACCAGATCGTAGGTCAACATAACTGATATAAACTGATTGTGTCGGAAATGTCTTGATTTTCAAACAAGCAAGAAGGATCGGGCGCAAAAATACTGTTTAATTTTCGCATGATCACCTTTGACGAGTGTTTCTTGTTTTGTCTCACAAGGATTATTCTTCAGATTCATGTTTTCCTTTTTGCTCGAATTCGACGGAAGATGCTCAAGATTTTACCTCCATAAAAACATACTGCACAACAAATCGTATTGGCGATGGTACAACGACGGAATTTTTGTTTTAAATTAATCTTGTTTCTACAATAAGTTTCAAGTTTCAAAACGTTTTTAATTTTTATATTCTACAACAGGAGTGGGCAATACATTTGGTCGGGGGGGTCCTTTGAGAAGGCCACCTTTAGCGGAAGGCCGTACCTTCTAATTTCAGCGCAAAATAAATAAATACAGCAAAAACAGCAGGCTAATGGTACACAGAAAAGGTTTTATTGTTATTTGTTCTTGTGTAAACATACTTTACCCAGCGCAAGCTATTTATTGAGACGAATGTAACTCCCCACACTTTTCAACAAATTTCAGATTCCACGATTTTTCCTGAATGCTTCCGCGAGCCGTTGAAAGCGCTGTGTCTGGTCACATGTGGCCGGCGGGAACACTACATTGCCCACCCCTGCTCTATAACAATGGTGTAGCTTTTGTCAAAACCTATTTTCAATCTTCGCGCCTCAAGAGCTTTGATTACATGGTGGAAGCAACGTTTTTTGAAATAGTGGTGCAATACATTTTTGTATACAAGTAGCAAAGTATTTAAGTGTCAGTGAAAGTACCCAGTGGAAGAATAACAGTTCTTTGCTTTCTACAAAAAAAACTCAATTTTGAAATGCATTCGATTCCAATAACAGTTAAAGTGTTTTTTTTGCAAGCAACTATATTCACTAAATTTGTTGTTGCATAATTCAGCAAATATTTAAAGTGTTAATTGCAGAAGTCGTCAAAATAATAGTTGTGATGTGTTGTTGAACCTATAAGTGACTAGGTTCAACAACATGTGACAAATAATATTCTATTGCCACTGCCTGATTGTCTTAATGCTTGGGTGTGTTGCTACATTGAAGATGAATTCATCATTGGTGCTCTTTTTTTCTCAGTATCTTATCATTACCAACTAGGAAGGCTCTTATGATTTCGTGCAGCGTGATATTGAAAAATATTTTGGTACTTTGTCCTGTTGCTGCAGGCTACAACCAATCGACCGAGAAACCAGCACCAAAAAATGACTTGTTTGTGTAACTTCGCCTGCATCCATTCGGAGATATAATCTGTGTCTCATTTGTTATTTATATATCCCACAATAAAAAGCATCCTCTATCATGCGGTCAAAAGGCAATTGCTAAAAAGAAGTGTCACCCATGACCGCGAGGGGAGGCAACTGTTCCAGATTTTCCCATGCTGTTCACGAATGTCCTTTCTATCGGTTTTGATTCTAAATAACATCTTCGGTGTCGTTTAGCCGGCATGTAATTGGTTTAGAAGACTGCTGGTTAGGATCCTGGTTGTCGATGCTCCTTACTTTTGGTACCCATAATGACGTGCCGTTGGAGTTAGTTGCGCGTACTTTACAAATCTTAACTGCTCAAAACACATGTTACAGCAAGCAACACAAAACGTACAAATACAAATAGAATTTTCTACGCGATCAATTTAATCACACACTTACATACACACCGTTTAACTCATTGGAGCAACTGCGCCACCGCACCAAACTACAATATAATACCCCGATAAAGTTCACTCAAGCAATTACGAGTTTGCGTCAAATAAATAGCTGAGCACATTCTTCTAAATCGATGGAAAATGATTTGGCCACTGGCCAAACTGGCCGAAACAATCGTTAGAGCAGCAATAAATGTAGTAAACACGCCACAATTAATTCACCTGCTCTCTGCACTAGCAAAATCCAAAGCGTTTATTTTGGGCACGACATGGGGACACATCCCGACTGCAAGAGGAGGGGTTGCTTGTCTCTGTGGTGCAAGCCGCGAGTCGAGCGATCAGTAAATGGTTATACAAGCACAACCTTGCCGTAACACTTCATAAAAAAAGACCCTTCCGGGTACTTATTGTTTTTAATATTCAGTCCAACTTCAAACCTTTTTAGTCCAGTTAGCAACATTCTGGTTCTGCAATATGTATCCTGAGTCTTGGGCTGTTTAAAATAGACCGTATGATGAGGATCGCCACCTCATGGAAGCAAAGTGTTGCTATGCAAAACGAACAGTTTGTCATGATTTAAGTTCCTGAACGATTGTCTTGTGGGAAATAAGTGAAGTTGCGAATTTTTAAGGTTAGTTTCTGCAGCATTAGTGTGTCAACCGTATGTAACACGTTAAACCAGGCCCGTGACCAGGAGGGGCGCAGGGGGTGGCGAAGCCCCCTCTAGAAACTTTTTCAGCCCCCACTGGAAAAATGTATTGGACATTGCTCAAAAAATTTAGCCTCTCTTAGAAAACTCTTCGCCCCTCCTGGTGACCAAAAGCTGGTTACGGGCCTGCGTTTAACAAATGTGCATCTGAAAAACTGCTATCGAAAATCGTCGGTAACATTACAGTAGCAGATATGAACAATACTTTGAAATGCAGGAACAAACCTAAATTAATAGATCGTGTATCAAAAAAATTTTTTTCAGTTTATTTTATAAATTTTAGTCAGTGCAGACGACGACGAACCAACAGTTCTTTCAAAGCTCCTTTCTTCGAACGTATTGGCACAATGTCTCGGTAAGCAGTGTTACGCTTTTTTTGCTTTGAAGAGAGCTAGGATTTCATCGAAATGAATACATTTAGTCGTAGTTGCCAAGTGAAGCATTGAAAGATTTTTTTGATTTGCTACACAGAATCTACTGGCACATCATCGACTGAGGCACAAAGAACAACCATGGCTCAGATCCTCCACGTTTCCATGAGTAAGAGCATTAATATTTTATTTTGCTCAAATATTATTTACATTTTTATGTTCACTTAGTATTTGTGTTCCGTAGCAGTATTTTTGTAAATTGACACTTTTCAGGTTTCATTTCCAGACACAACAAAGCTATTTTTGAGCAAAGAGTAAAGGATTTTTGATGTGAATTCAAATCTATTAGGAAAACAATAGATTCAGAGGATATGTCAAGCAGCGACTATGCAAGTTTTCTATTTAATATTGCGCAACCTAAAAAGTAAACAGTAACGTACGTGTCTGATTCTGCTGTGCAGGTGCTCGTACAACCGTTGGCGACTCTTGTTTAAGAAAATTCAGTTCAGCGAAAACCTGACTTGAAGAAGAAATTCTGATTTCATATTCGGAATCAAATAACAAAAGAAACTCTATTCGTGCAAATTAACCTTAAGCGATCACAAAATGTTGGTGACTAGCGTAACCAAATAAGAGGAGGCTATAAGTTACGTACTCAGGCCATTTTCGTACTTACTCCAAGCTGAGTACCAATGTCCTGGTGATTTGATATTGGCTTGCTGCGATTCAAAGTTTTGCATAAACAAACAAAGAGAATAATCGAGCTTTTTTTGTACAAACGAAACTTGTATGGCTGCGTCAGCTGTGCACGAGTTCGAAGCCGTGTTTCAATAAAAGATTTTGTAATTGCATTTATTTTACAACAATCATGTTTGCATTTGTAAGACGACGGCAACGACGACAATTTAATACTGCGATGGAAAGCATCTCTGATATCGGACTCCCGCGAAGGTATGCTGCCATTTATTCCAGACTGCGAAGAAAAACTTCTTTTTTGCGAAATCAGACGAACTTGCCCAGCCTCAAATAGCATCGATCTAATAATCAATCAATTACAGTACCATCAGGATATTATTTGTTATTTGTTTAAGTGTCTTTGCTTGGTGATCGCCATATACCAGTGTCTTACATCATTAAAAGTACTAAAAATCAACTGCCTTGCTTTTCACAAATAAAGCAATACTTCAGTTCATTCTATTCGATATGTTTAATTAAATAAAAAGAACACGATACGCTTATTGACTGTTACTGCCTTTTTTACTTCCAATAGAAATGCTTTGCTTTTGATAACTTTAAGGCGAGTACCATGGAAACACAGGGCGTCTATACTGTGAAAATGTTTAATAGTTGTCACAGATTAGATGTTATACACCGAGCTGATCGTTAGGGGTGCAAGCTTAGATTTCATCTGTTGTCAAGTGTTCCTGTTTCATAAAAATAAGGGAAATGCTTTGAGTGTTTCACTGTTTCTTTCATTTTCAAACATGATGAAAATGTAAACCTCAAAATAGTACCTCATGAATTTTTTTACTAAGAGATACTTCAATCAACTGGGTAAAAACATTGCATGGAATCCAATGAAAACGTCTTTTGCTACTTAACCATCATGACAAATTTTCAATTTGTTGTGGCAGCTTTGCAAAATATATCAACAGGCTCGTTTCAAGCTTTAATAAACTTGCTGGAAGAACTCTCGGATGGTGAGTAAAGGATTTTACAAGCTGTTTCATAAATCTTGTTTTTTGTCATGTGAAATTAAAACTTTTTTCAGTGGTCTTTCTAAGTTGTCTTTTCCAACTTATATCAACGATATATTAATTTTTTTAAAGACATTTTAAATTTTTTGACTAAATGTTTAGGTGCTTATCTCTTCAACAAAATATTTAGCATGTTTAACTTAAAGTATTCACGAACTTTTGCCAAAAGAATGTCAAAAAGTTCAAGTTGTAATTTTGATTGTATATTATGTAAATTAGGTGTTTGAATTACTAAGACCTATTCAACACCCACTATTGACTTAGATTTAGTGTAAATGTTTTTCTTATTTTACTTACAGGAGCCTTTCTGAACGTAGTCATACAGGTGTTTGTGAAAACATATGACCCTACATAATGCAAAGTCAACTTGAACAGGGAAGCTGTGATATTCAGGATAAAGAAAATATAGCTTGACAGAACAGAGGCGTTTTTTCTTAATCTGCTTGTACAGTTTGGAGTTAAATGTAGGAGCACTTCAAGTCACACCATCTTTGATATTTCTATAATGTTACTTCCTAAAGGACATAATATCTGCCTTTTTCAGTCTATAATACTCACATCGTTCAGATATGATCAGAACTATTTATGAAGTAAGAAATACCAAAATAGCCTAACCAACGGAGAGTTAGTTTCGTACAAAGCATTTAAGAAAATATATTTCTTTTCTCATAGATCACTCAAAACATGTTTCAAATTTTTTGCAAAAAAACAAGGAAGAGTCTTCTATTCTTTTCAACTGAGGAAAGTTTTTAAATATGCTAAACAAATTTGTAGACCATTGTTTTTCCAACTTCCGGCGATGACTGGAAAGCAGAAAAACTTGGACTTGAAAATATTTAAAAAGTTGAGTAAAACAAAAACTCGGTCGTAACTAAAAACCCATTCAAATGCAAGGTTTTTGTAAAAATTGTAACTGCTAGGCCTAATTCTTGTATTTTTATTGCAGTAATTACCACAACGAGTATTGCATCTAATAATTGGAGAAAGATAAAGGAAAAGTATTTGTACCAAATCAGACTTGGTAAGTTAAAACCCCACACTAATTTTCTGAAAAATTTTACGGTTGCCAGACTAACGCAACTGTTTAAACTTGTTTTTAATGTAAAATTTTTAAAAATGTTCAAATAAACTCTTTCAAAGGCGCATCTTCACAAACCAACCCAGATACATGGATCAGTACACAACAACAGGCGCTTGAAGGTAAATATACAGAGTACAACCCTCTTGTATACGCTCATGGATCTTTAGCGCTTGGCAATATTGGTGGCAAGACAAACATTACGTTACGTGTGTAACAATTTTCTGCGACAAATTGGATCGTGCACAAGTTTTTATGTCTTGGACGTTTGCATTTTATTAATTTGCAGCCACAAACCAAATCGGAAGGTGCACAGATGAGAACATGCCAGGACCAGTAACAATGCTGTACCCGTTGATCTCAGATGGTAGGTGTTCGACATACGTTTGTTTGAATTTGTTTAATACACGTCTTTTGTGTTGTGCCGTTGACAAACCACGCCATTTTCGTGAGTTGAGATTTTGTGTAAAATAAAATGTAAATATTGTTTACAGACCAGCGATAAGAGCGAGCTCAGTTCGAAGCTGAAAGCTAGAAAATATTTCATTTTGCTCTGTGTGACAGAGCGACCTAAACCATAGAGGTTATGAAGATAATTAAGCATATTAATCGGCAACATGCGACAGCGTACGATCAATACAGTGATTTTACTATGAAGAAAATTTCCCCCTATACCCTCTGGACAAAAATGTCTGCGTGATATTCAAGTTTGCCTGCAATAGCAAATTTGTGAGTTTTAAATTTGAAATTTAAACTCCAGCCTGCGATCCAATTCACAGTGTAGTAATTATAACCGTTGCCAGAAAGTTTTTAATAGGGGACTTTGCGTTTCTGCGGGGGAGTTTGGGTTTGTGCAGGGGGCTTGACACTCTAAAAATTGGCAAAATCTCCACTGATTTATATTGTTTCATGTTTCAATTTAGGGTGGCTTGGAGCTTTGTTTGGGGTGGCTAAGCCCCCAAAAGTCCCCCCGTGGCGACGGGACTGGTCGGAAAATGGCCGTCGTCAGATATGAGACTAAACCTTGCCCTAATGAAACCAACCGGAGGCTAAATCTACAAAGATTGGCCAAAACAGCATGGGAAGTACCAAAGCCAAGGCTGAATCCTAAAAAATTAAAGAGACACATCTCCTCATTGAAAACATTTCACCCATGCAAGGATGTTTCGTGGAAAGCTGTAGGCCTGAAGTTTAGGAAAGGTCAAAGACCGTTACTGCTCAACTCGCCACCTGTTGATAAATGAGCTTATAAATAGTAGTCTTAGCTTTATTGTTTCTCTCTTCTTTCTACAGCTGGAGATAAGGTACAGAATGGCTTGGATGCCACAATAGATTGGTTGGCAATCGACTCAACTCTTCTGGTGGAAGGTGAGCTCAGCTGGAAAATTTGTTGGATGCTTAGAAACGGTTGTAACTGCCTTCATATAACTTTCGAAATTTTTTTTAGAGACAGTAAGTGTTGAAGAACTGGGCAATTTTCAAAGCCAATTGCTGTTTTGTAACTCGTAATAATTAACGAATTTTCATCAAGTGGTGTGCTGCTATTGCAAAACAGCTGCCGCGACAACCATTTTATGAAAAACTAAACAGGCAATTTAGTTCGTCGAACTTCCTAAAATAATGGATCTCCACCGGCAATTAGATTAAAGGAAATTAACTCGTGGTAAAAAAACTTCAAATGATTCGTGGTTGACATATAATGCGCACGTAACAATTCATGTTGCAAAAACGGCATGTTGAGTGGGAATTCGGACAGCGGTAGCTGATTTGTCAAACGTTTATCTTTTGGCAACCTGCGATTAACCGGAGCTGCCAAACAGTGATTGCTAACGCGCTGATCTAAAGTAAGCGCCACCACTTCCTTTGCCGAGTCAGTGGTTTTATTTGAAGTGCGTGCTGCGACGCTGCACAGCTTTACAACAAAAAACACTAAACTTTTGAATTTGACTTTTATCGACGTAGCTTTGGCATTAGCGCAATCATTCAAAACGAAGTGCGGGGGGACCAAAAACACCAGGTTGTTCAACAAAGTTACCCTCCTCTCTTAGAATATTTGAAAATAAAGTTGCAGAATTGAAGAAAAGATTTAGAACAAAGACAAGTAGTAAGAGCAAGGCTCTTGTTGACGTCTTTCGCCTCGTTTGACTATGTGCGTATGACAGCAGCTCACCTAGCTGGCACAAATCTTCTAGATACTCTTTCAAGCAGAAAGCAAACTGCGCTAAACGCTTAGTGTTTATGGACTTGACTCAGCTCCTTAATGGTCAATCGCCAAGTTGTACCAAGTAAAAACTGCCCGAAAAATACAACAGCTTGCAAATCTGTTGAATTTTGCGGGCAGTTATGCAGAACAGTAAAAAAGGGTGTTGCTGCTGCGCTAACCAGATGTTCTTGGGTGTAAACCAGGTGGTAATTCACCCAACGATAAAATCTGACAAAGAAACGGCAATCCACTTCCAATCTGAAAAACTTTTGAAACCTTTAAACTTTACAGGAAAGTCTGATAGAGTGCATTTTCAGGCGCTATGTGCACGACGACTGGAGATGTTCTCAATCAAAGCAACGGACAAACAAGCTCAAACAGTAATTCAAACGCTCAATCACAAGGTAGTTCCGCATCAAGCAGCGGGAGCAACGGGAGCAGTGGGAGCAGTATCACATCCCAAAACCCCTTTGCACGCTATTTACAATCTTTTTTGCTTGGCTAGAGCTGCTCGTCTGTTTAGCTTAGTTTCGCATCGTGTACTGTACAGCTAGCTGCATAAACAAAAAACACGCCTTGAGCGTTCGTAAATGATGCAAATGAGGAGCCATTTCTCACTTTGGTTTGAAGGACTACTGTCTTGGCGAAAACATTAAGATAAGCTTACAAAAAATGTTTTTTAAAAATAAGAGTAGGCTAACTACAAAGAAGCGACCAAAAACGCTCAGTTTTCGGTTAAACTTCATTTACAAATGAAAGAGCGCACGTCATACCCAGCGCTTGATTAACATGTTGGCTAGATAGACCATGGCCAGGGTCCTTGTAGTTTCTTCAACTAACTTATTCGATACGTTATTTAAAAGTTTACAACGTTTGCGAAGCAACATTAACATATTGCCTTCTTCACCACAAATCTACAGGGAATATCAAAGAAAATTGAAATTTTGGCATGTCAAAGAAAACTTTGGTAAACAATGCACGGAGTTGCTGTAGATTCTTATTGCGAACAAAACAGCCACAAAAAGCAAAGAAAATTTTGCTCTGCGTTTTTTCCTCGGGAAAATTATAAAGTATGGGACAATGTGGTACAACGTCCCGCGCATTCCTAATTGGTCTTTGGTCACACGCGTTGTTTTATCTGAGATGGCGTGTAAACTTATTTTTGCACCATTTCTCAAACTTTCATTACTGCTCATACTTGTGCGTTGCTGAGTAAAATCACATATATGCTCCGTATTGTAAGAATTTTAGTTGCTTGAGAGATATACTTCAAACTCATTGTAGTACTTTGCGTAATCGTTATATACGACGCATTAAAATCTTAACTGCTCAGCATCGTTGATGAATTGACACATGAAACTTGAAAGCAGAATGTTTTGGCAGTCTTGGCAGCAAAAAGACCCAGACTTTATCGCTCTTTTTCATATTATATAAAGAAACTCCACGTTTGTTTTCTCTAAATTAAAACAAAGCCATCTTTTGATGATCGCTTTAAAAGATTTTAATTAAAGGTAAGATAGCTGAGTCGTGTAAAGTTTGGAATTTGGAATTTATCAATTTATTTAACGACAATCTTGCTTCAGGCGGTAGCCTGACTGGTGCAATCTTGTCGTATCACGTCGAGCTTTCAAAATACAACAACGCAAGAAAAACTAAAAATCAAACAGAAGTGCAAAAACGAATACACTACATTGCTAGCATCTAATACTGCACTTCAGGAATGCATCAACAGCATTGAATACAGCATCTGAAATAGAGGTCGACGGCGTGGTTAGTGTTTTTGTTTTTAAGCCAGCGTTTGTAATAGCGAGATCTTTTTCGAATTAGAAGTCGGAGCTCGGGGGTAAATCAAGCCTGCTTTTGTTGGAAAGATAAACTATCTATTTTTGTAGGAAAATAAGCTATAGGCTAAGCGTTTGCTTTATGACATTTGCAAAATTTGAAAGAGCTTGATTAACATTGGGGGAATTCATGATGAAAAACTCCCAAGGGGTAACATACAGTGCATTGTTCAAACCAAAAAAAATCCATTATTATAGTCCCATACAAAAAATGGTTTAGAAACTACGCGATGTTTAGGTGAAAACTTTAGTTTAATAAAAATGGGGTTGTGATCTAAACAGTTGATAAGGTCCAAGACTCCGTTGGATAGGACTGCCGATTGTACATTTGTTAAAAGCCAATCGAGAACCATGCGACCTCGTGTAGCAGTGTCGATAAATTGATGAAAGCCAAATGCTGACAAGCACGAAAAAGGTTTCACTGAAGCTGAATCGGTTTGAATACAGAATGATAGTTGAAGTCACCAATAATCAGAACACAGCAATCAGGGTCAACTAGAAGCGATTCTAATGCAGTAGATAGGGAATCGGTAAAATTTTGCTTGAGAAGAGAGTTAGAATTTGGTGGAAGGTAGCATACTGCAATGTAAAGACAACGAAAAATCGTAGTTTTAAATTCGAGCCACAGCATTTCAACATCATTTGCTTCAAAATCGTAACGGCGAACACAAAATCTATCATTTTTAAACAAAGGCTGAGATGCCACCGCTATGTCGATTGCGATCTGGACGAAAAGGATCAGAATAGCCATTGACCGCCGGTCCACGATATATTCGTGGTTGCTGTCTAACGCTAGAACGCCGGTATTGTTTTCGCCCTGACGCTTGAGTGGGCAAAGCATTGTTTCAAAAAGGCTCTGGAAGGAAAATCACGCACGATAGAAACACAAATTCTGCACAAAAACGTTGGTCACATTGCGTAGTTCAAAAAAATCGAAATTAAATAATTTTTCCACTTCTTTCGGAGAAAAAAAACACCCCAAAACAAGCGTGGATTGGCTTTTTTTTTATTTTGAAAGTTTATTGCGCCTATTCCAACAATGGGAAAAATGTAAAAATCACAGAAACGGTTGCTATAGCTGTTACAAAACATCGTGCCAAGTTTTAAATCAAAAAATTCTAGAGAAGAAAAGTTATAACAGTTTTTGTATCGCCTGGTCCTAGACAGCATTTCTGCTTTTCGACTCCGTCCGAAAACGCACATGCGTTCNGCTGNGCTTTGCATATCGCTAAATAACTCAGTTTAGGNTCGATTTGACTAAAATTTACAGCACTATTTCGTTTCGATACGNAAAACCTTCACAGATATTTTCGTTGCACTAAGTACTACGTAAAACCTTCATAGATATTTTCGTTGCACAGAACTACGAAAAAAAATTAATACACATATTGTACCACAAAAAAACACGCAACATTTTATTTTCGCATGAAAAAAACACACAAAATTTTCTTTGCACAAAAAAACAACGCAAAATTTTATTTGCACGTGGACTGAGCATTCGACAATCGTCAGCTCTTGGATGCTGAAAAGTAACTCTTCTGCTGTTGTTGTTGCAGAAAAAAAATGTGAATATCACAGAACATGTTGTGGTTACCTTGTAGCAGCCGCATGTCAAAATGGCAGTGCATGAAACGAGAGGAAAAACTACAGCATTTTTATCAGCTGGTCGTAAATATGGTTTGAGATTTGTGAAAAAGTTATGCACGTACGTTCAGGTGCTTGGCGTTGTTGTGATGGGAAAGGACGAGCGGCAAGGGTGCAATGCAAGCTATTGTGGGCAGCAACCTTTATTCTTTTCTGTTGAACTCTAAATCTCCATTGATGTGCATTGTTGGCAAGCAGCGAAAAGATCACAGGCCGCGATCACTGAATTACTGCTGTTTCGCAAATGAATAGGTGTTATTCTTCGCAATGCCCTTCCTGGCTCACAAAGACTTTGCGCTAACGGGCCGTTTGAAGATACCATGGTTGCTTTGAAATGCTCTACTGACCACACCGTACGTCAAATAACATTATAAATATGTTTCTGGTAGCTAGAGACTTGTACGAAATGTTCGTACTTTTTAGAGGAAAACATGCGACCCGGAGCTCAACGGTTGACATTGGAAGTGAAGTACGAGTATATCGTGCACCGGTCCACGAATATATCGTGGGCCGGTGGCCTGTACTTGGGCAAGTTTCCAGACAACCGGCGCTTGATGTGATAAACAGTAACGTTATCGATCGAATTATCTAACCACGTTTCAGTTAAACAGACCACAGCAAAATTGTATTCAGTGGCTAGAAGTTCGATTTCATCTAACTTGTTAGTGTTGTTATGAGCAAGTACGCTTCTCGTGTAAACATGAAGAACTGAAAAAATAGTTGAATTTAACGCCATTTCTTATAATAAAAACTAATGAGACAATGCCGTATCACCGTTGGCGTAAAGGCAATAGTCCGCACCTTCAATTTCCCATCTTATCCTTTTCCCCGAAGCAAATAGTGTTGAAGTTTTCTTTAGAAGAGCTTTGCGCTGTTTCTGCATGGACCGTGGCAGATGTTTTGTAGTATTCTTTCGAAATTGTCTTGCTCTTTGTGCCAGTTTCAAAACCATAGTTTTGTCTTTCATTTTGACGAACTTCACTACTATAGCTGGAACGGTTAAGACGTTGAGCTGGAGGGTTGTAAAGCCGATTTATGTGTTGGAAGTCGGTTAACATTGGCAACGATATTTTGGCAAGGTCAGATTCAGAACATCGCAAGGAATTGGTAAGATATGAGCCTATCACATATTCGCTCTGCTCTGGAATCTCCTCGGGAGATTTTAATGGTAGACCATGAACGAGAAGGTTGTATTCGTTAGATGGCAAATCAGACTATTTCAGATTTCCTTTCGTTCTCGCGCATTTCGGCCAACCAGGCCCGTCGCCAGGATTGCGTGGCAGGGAGGTCAAAAATCAAAAGAGGGGCCACACAATTTCAATACAGTATTGACTGTTTGCAGCAACCGCCACGAAAAAAGTCGCTTACGATATGTAAACATAATTCACTTTGTAACTCGACCCAGAAAGTTATACAAATACGAACGCCGAAACGGCCGAGCACCGTCATTTGCTCTTTTGCAACTCTGGCATGGGAAGAGACAAGAAATAGCTTATTTTGCAATCGTTACAACTGCTATTTCCTTGTANGTTGTCCTCGCGTTTCACCTTTGCCCCTCGCCTCTAACCTGTCGCTCGAACTACAGCATATCAAGCGATTTCCNGTACAGCAGAAATAATGCAAATACAGTAGACGATACAACGTGGCAATTGAAGCATAAAAGCCGAAGGAATGTCATCCTATAAACCTCTTTTACTAGAACACTTCATCAAAGAATGGTTTTGACTCATTTCTTTAAATCAACATAGCTCTGTTATGCTCTGTTATCCTTTCATAGCTCTGTTATCCTTTCAGTATACCCAACCTATGTGCATAAGCGTACAGGAAGGCATTTTACTGGGGGGCGGATAAAATTTGCCCTGAAAATAACAATTTGCCCTGAAAGCAACTTTTTTAGTTTAATGCGAATGGGGCCTGAAACCTCTTGTAAATCTATTCTATACAGTTGAATTCGTTTATAACGGCTTCGTCTGTAACGTCAATTCGCCTTTAACGTTACATTTTGTTAGGTCCCCATGGCATCTTAACCACGCATTTCAATTCGCTTGTAACGTCATTTCGGCAATAACGTTCTTTATGCAATCCTCTAGAGGTGCTCATACAGGCAAATTCTGTAGTTACCTTGCTTGTTAACTCACGGGGGTGATGTTCCTTGCATGTTGTGTTCTCCCAGACAAGAAACCTTGCGGTAATCGCGGTTACTGATGCAAATATGTACGCGACATCAATGGCGCAACGCAAAGGTTAAAAGCGAAGGTTCCGGATCGAAGGGTCGGACTCCCTGCACCTGCCTGTGTTATCGTTGCTGTGCGCTTGAACAAGGCACTTAAAGACGCGCACGGCACACTAAAAGGGTGTACACATTGTTTTGGGGTCTCATATGAGACCTTGCAAACCATGTGCTTTAGACCTAACTATCGCTAATACATGGGTTCGCTTTTAGCAGTTAGATCAGGGAAGACACTCAT
>JGI24022J15233_10001337_pt1 | contig 20201 bp, 8 predicted proteins | sample Ectturendosymbi2_FD_15233 | JGI IMG/M metagenome (IMG submission 15233) | reverse complement strand
CGCTCTGTTTCAGATTCAACGAGGGTAATCGCGCTTTGTTAGGTTTGTTAATAGAAGCATTTAGCTTATATGAAACTGTAGCGAAAAAAATTCATGTCATCTCATGTTGAAAAACGCAACAGTCTGATGTTAACGAGACTGACCCCAGTGGCAACATTGATTGATACTAAACTGGTCAGCAACCACTAGCTTTAGCACACAAATAGTAACGTTTTCGTGACATTTGTGCAATAGGCGCATGGGCGCAATTTGGTGGGGGACACGGGGGACGTGTGTCCCCCACTTTTTCAGACGGGGGGGACATAATATGCCATGCCCTCCCCACTTTTTCTCTTCAGGTTTTGTATTTGGAGAGGTTTCAAAAACAAAAGTGATGTTAGTCAAGTTTTGTGTGAAGAGCTTTTCATGTTAGATGGTACGCCATACATAGCCAAGCTGATGTGGAAACAGAATTTGGTGTGGTATCACTGATTCTGTTAGTTCATGAATCTTAGTTTCGATAAAATAATTTTTCAAGTCTCTAGAGAACGTGAAAGATGTTTAACTGCTTCTGTCCGACATTTTCACTTGTGTGGTATGCTGTTAGAAAGGTTATTTTCTTGTAACAGTGCGAGTATCACAGCTGCACATGTGAGAGGCCACAGTACAGCCATGATTTCTTCCGTGCAGAAATGTAACTGGCTTTGCTGAAACGTTGGTTGTCACGTATTCAGAAACAAGCAGCGTATAATTTAATGATGCTAGTGTATATAGTGTTAGAAGGTTAGATTTGCAGGTAAACCTTTGCGAAGCTTTTGCCGAAGACAAAAAGCAGCACTATTGTGGACACTTAGTTTTGGGATGGGGAGTTTTGCAAAAGACTTTTCAACCATTAGTGAACAGGATTTCAATTAAAACGTTGGAAAAGTAGCCTACAGTATTTACCTAGCTGTATGTTGACCTACAGCTCAAAACGTAGGGACTTGACTCGGAAATAAGGATAAAATATACCATTTATCCTCACTTCTTGTGATGTCACAACAATGGTAACTAACAAACCCAAAAGATATTTTTGCCTTGACTTACACTTTGTGCTTGTGGTGAATGCATTGGTTCGTAAGTCATCTGATTGACTTGAGTTTAACCTAACCCACAATGCAGCAGTGTTTTCATTCAAGTGCGAAACATTAGCTTTACAGATATATCACACCTAATTTTGTTGGACATTCTTTTTGTATTGAAAATGAAACTTTGTACTTTTTTGCCAATTCACCATTGTGCATTTTGATTTAATCCCAAATATATCTTTGTGTCTTTATGCCAGTAGAACACTTAGAATGAAACTTTTGACATGGTGCAGAGTTATAAATCTGGCCGGGTTTTTCGGGTCGGGCAGCGCTCGGGCTCAAGTTTGTCAAAATATTTCGGGCCTGCATACAAAACTTTTTTATAACATTAAGAGTAACGACTTTTTCTTTCGTGACGTAGATTTGTTGTGCTCACTGCGGTACACAACTTCTGTGAGTGAAGTGATTGTGATTTTTCTTCAACTAATTCTGTTTGCAAACACAGCTGCCTTCTTTTATTCTCTGCTGGGATTAGTCTGACACTGTTTTTGAGAAGGCGACAGCGGTGAGGAAATTTGTACGCAATGGCGTTGCGTCGAAAAGATCAATCACTCACGCGATTCGTGGCTTGTTTTGAGAAGCCTACAAGCCGGCTTTTCATATGTGTAGAGCTATCCTAGAAAGTTTCGTTTATGCCCATAGCGCCATCGTAGATAGTTTCGTGATTGTTTCTTTTGCTTGAGAAACATTACATTGCGCAGTATTATCGTTGACTAACATGCTACGTTTGTGCCAGATTATGCCAATGTTTTGGTCAAGGTGGTTGCTATTTTCGGTGTGATAAACCGCGTACCTGCACCTACACCTGCACACAACGGTTTTTGTTACTCCGCAGTTGCACATATCTTAACTCCCTTGGTATATTTGCCTTCCAGGCCTAAATCGGGCTTCAAAAATAAATGTCGGGCTCGAGCCGGGTTCGGGCTTGTGATTTTGGGCCGGGTTCAGGCTTCAAACTGATGCCCTTTTACAACTCTGCGTCGATATAGGCAAGGGCCAACAAGGGGAGATTGAAAGGATACGTCCTCCACCCACCAACAGTAGAAATAGATTGAAATCATTTTGTGAAGAAGGCTACGCTAATTTTAGGCCAAATGTTTTTGCTGCTGGTAAGAGGATTATCAATGGACATTTTGGTAGGGGTGGGGCTGCATGTATGATGCCCAGTAGCATTAAAAAGATTTGTAGCTTTTTTCAAAAAGCGGAAATGTGTAAGAAAAAATTTATCGTCTTTGTAACTTTAAGCGACTTGAACAAGACATCAAATCGCGCTGTAACCCACACTTATAAAATGCGTGAAAACTGAAGTGTTCTACTGTAAGAGCAGGGGTGTAGTGGGGTGGGAACGGCGTTCCCACACCGTTTTTTAGTGTAGGTTACCCACACCTCTTTGCACTAGTGACGTTACTTGAGGATGTGGGATCCAAACGATTAGATTAAAACATGGCTGCGATCTCACAGATGTGCTAGCGACACGTAGATTCGCACTGCTAGTCAAAAGTCTGCAATGAAACAGGAAGATCCAGTGTGGAATTCTTGTAGGCGAATGCTCACTTTATTCGAACTATTTGCTGTAATGTTCCTTTTGATTTGGTGTGGGAACGGCGTTCCCAGTTCCCACACCAAATCAAAAGGAACATTGCAAACGCCGTGTGGGAACGGCGTTCCCACACCTCTTGTTTTAGCACTACACCCCTGTGTAAGAGTGATATGCACATGCGACCAGTGCGATTCAGCATTTTGTGCACTCCAACTGACAGCTCTGATAAAACCCATTTGATGTGTTCTACTATACTGCCGTTCTTGTTTACATCCAAATACGATACCAGAAACAGGTTGAACTGCAGTACAGTGTCCAACAACAAATTTAAGTATATTAATATGTAAATCATCTGCCAGGACAAAGCGTGATTAGTGTTACTCTCAAAACACATCTAGAAATAAGATTGGGAATCTGTATATATAAAACGTCTCTTCTTCATCGACCCGATGACTATATTGGTTTCACACCAAGCTGTCCCCCCACATTTTGCAACAAAATTGCGCCCATGATAACAGGTAACTATTATTATGGACAACCGTACATCATTTGGGTGCACTAGACGAAAGCAAGTGAGATTAAACGAAATCTATTTTCCCACTGCTGCTGATCTGTATCTTATATCTTTCCATTTTTCAGACATAGATTTGCCAAGTGGACAGCTTGCTGCAGAATAATTCATTGTCCTCTGCGCGTATGACTCACGGTTCCCTTTCAAAACAGACCTGTTCATAGGAAACCCGCTCATAAGAACAGATCCGTTCATAACAGACAACGTTCATAACGGATCTGCTAGGAACGTGTCTTTGTTTATACTAAATCGTCAAAAACCATGGGATTGCCAGAATCTCATGAAGAACCTTTGGTTCACTAGAGACTAAAAGAATATTCGATTGTCTACTGTACATGACGTGCAAAACTTATTACAGAGAATGCGTGTCTAAGCTTTCGTAAGTAGTTTTATCTGACTAGACCACATAACATAACTCCATTCATTACACATACGAGCAATCGGATTTTGATAAAATTCGGCAATATAAAAACATCGATCATACACAAAAGATAGGAGTATCGTTGAAATGAAAACAATGGACAACAGGACTTTATCTTCACTCCTAACTTATCACGAAACTCGTGACTCCAGAACATGATGTACAGTGTACATAATACGAAGTGATGCAACACTAAGAGCACTTTAAGCAGTCGATGAGAGAGGAAACGTTGGTGGAACGAAGGGAAACTGCTCTAGCATATGCATTCAAAGCTATTTGTTGGCCAGTTTTGACTTAATGGCCACTTGTAAAACCAAACCACAGCATTATTTTTAACAAAAACGTAGGCCAAGTTTTATCACGTAACAAACTTATTGGAGCAATACATTCTTGAAAAGTCATTATGTCATGGACTTGCGTCGTCATTCACAACAATTCCTTGGAAAAAGTAGATTTATAAGCGAAAACATCATTAACGTTCTTGGGGATAGTAAACACAATCATGTTTGCTCGTTTTAATAGTTAAAAAGTGTTCTTGGACACGTTTTTGCGAGAACTTACAATTTAATTTTTTTTAATTGATGAGTGGGGTATCAAAACAAAGAAAAAGTCTATGCTTTGTGATTTAAGCAGAAGTGCACATAGAAAACTCTTTTGTTTGGTTGTTCACCATATACTATTACTCATTTACTAATTCTGCTTTTTTCAGTTGGTGCAACAAACACCCCGCATTCAGTACGACAAACACCGATAAAGTGCATCGAATATTAATATAAATATGATAAACCTTATCAACTGAATGTTTGCATAAAGATATTTGACTGCATTGAGGTGCTGTGAAACAAAAACCTCTTGCCTAGTACCTATGTTGTAAACCACTCTTTCGTAAAAGACAAGAACTTGCTTGCCAACTGGAGCAACGGGAAACTTGTACTCGCTTTGCAGCGATTATTGTCACGAGTGATTGCAGCTCCCATCTTTTCTTTCTGCCCGCATATTGCAGTGGTAAGGATTTGCATCAGTGGCGTAGCCAGCTCAAAATTTGAGGGAGGTAAAAATAATTGGGGGGGGACAAAATTTTGGATTTTATGCGAGCAACNGTATTTTGTTTCAGATAGCGCCTCTAAAAGCACAAAATGACTAGATATGCTAAAAATTTGCGGGGAACATGTCCCCTGGGCCTCCCCGGATACGCCTATGATTTGCATCATAAAAGGTACGATTGAAAACAAGCAGCAAGCAAAACTTTTCAAGCTGTAGTTCCTGCCTCTCAGCTTGTGATGATTGTTTTCCAATGTCGAATTCTCCGTCATAGAAATCCAGAGGCAAGAAGCAGTGTAGATTCATCGTGAGTCAAACTGCTAAAAGATTTATTTTTGACACAGAACATTTCAAGATTGGAAGGTCCAAACTCGCAATGGTTATCTTCTCCAAAGCAAAAGGTTTGCTTCTATACTAGATTTTTTGCAAAACTTGATCTGTCAACCAGTTAATGCCTTCCTTGAGACCATCACCAGATAGCGCATTGCTTTCGCATACGTGCCATGGTCTTCCAGGTCCTCTTGGCAGGACAGTCTTATGAACTGGACTTCCTCCTTTCACCCACTGGCCTTTATCCAATCCAAGGAGCTGTGCGCACTTTACAGCAGAAAAAGAGTTTCTCAGATCTGACTTGTTGGCGAAAAACAAAATTGGCATGTTCTTCTTCTGACGAATCTACGAAAAAGCGAAATGTTAACAATATTTCATTTTCTTCTTTGTATGTAAAACTCTGAAACCAGTTTGATTTTCTTCTTGCATTGCTTCCATCTAGGCCTTGGGTGCTGATCACACTAAAAATAATGTGACCGGAGTATATTGTTACTCATTTTTCATGTCAAAAAATCAAAGGAAACGTCAGTAACGTTGTACAACTTTATCTGAACCAGTGGCTTATCTAGGGTATGGCTACGGTACAACAACCTACAAACGGAAATATAAGCTAAGTGGGGGCCCGATTTTTTACATTTGACTTTCCAGGGGGCGATTCGCCACTCTGCCTCCGATCAGTTACGCCACTGGCTATCGCACGTTTAAAACGTGTTGTTGTTCTTGTACACGTAAATAATTCCACCATCCAAATTTAATGTGATTCATTTCAAAAGAGATTGTCGATTGTAGTTGCAAAATGTTGTGTGATTATTTTGGAAGATTTACACTTTTTAAACCAATACAATGTATATATGATGGAATTATAAAAATAAATGGGTATTAAAGTATGTTATGGTCCTTATAAATAATTTATAATTTTATTTGATGAAACGTTTAAAACAAAAATAAACAAGCATTTTCTGTTTTAAAACATTTGTTTTTTTCATGATTACCTTGCGCAAAAATTATACCTATATCCACTATTTAATTATCAAAAAGGGCGCACATTTAACTTCGCCATGGGCGCTGTTTTGCATGTATACGCCACTGATCTGAACATTATGTAGTAAAGGTGTGTATTTATTTTTGTTCAATATGTGCAGTATTATGTGAACAAAGGCAGTCAAGAGTTTTCAGTGTAGCTGGACGTGTCAAAGAACTTTGGCAGAACTAGCCACATCCTGTTGTTTAAAATACTAAATATGCGTAATACCTACGTGCATGGTGAGAATGAGTTGATGCAGGAACCAGACTATGTAAGCGAAGTCGATCGCTAGCCTCTTCAGTGTAACCGATGGGTTCGGTCAATGGGGAGCATGAAGTTCACATTTTAGTGCCGTTTACATACGGCCCAGACGCGTAGGCTTCCAATGGCAACTGTGACTCCCAGCCAAGAGCGGCATGTTCTGGAGGGGGAAGCCGGGCGGCAAAATCTACTCACCTTATTTTACAACCCTTGCAGTCAGTCGCATTATCAGACTTCCAGGTTTCCCGTGAAATTTTAGCTAACTTTTCGTGGCCGGTAAACTTTGCTTGACCTGCGAATTTATGACTCGCAATGGCGAAGTGATGGTGAGGCCGATTTGGTTTCTTTCCATTGCTACACAAAATAAAGGGTTTTACGTGTCCTATAGATTTCCTTATTAGGTTTAATGCTCCTTCACATACCTTCTTAATGAGTTAGGTTCTAATTTCAAAGATGATAATGTTAGCCCTACTTGTCCTATCATAAACTGTTTTCTAAGTCCTTGGTTATGACCAGCACCTGAGCCTTTGAGTGCAGCAAAAAACGTGCAGCGTTATCAGTCTTCAATGACGAATCTTTCAGACTTTTAAATCCTTGATCAACATCACATTTCCAGTACAACGATTATTAAGACTATACGTTCAGCGCTTGTACCTGTATTACAGGTGGAAAGATAGGTTATGATGGAAGTCCATGCTCTCCACCAACCTCTCCAAGGCAGTTGGCAACTCCAGAGATAGACTGTAGCAGATTGAGAGAAATGGCGTCCCTAGTTGTGGTTGTCCTAACAACTGAGATGTCCCATTTTTTTAATTTAAGCAGATATCAACTAGTGTCCTGCTATTTTATAGTTACTAACAATGATCCCTAAAGGTTAGCATCTTGTTGCCCTTTTCAAAAATCAACATATGGCGTTGTTTCCTAATTTTTCTTAATTTATGTTAACATTAGCACTATATTCAATTCTTAGGGTAGGTTAGGGAATCCACAATCAGGTGGAAGGCCATTAGTTTGGGTCAATTTAGACAAAGGGTAGACATTTTACCAAAGTGCTAAATTGATTTAAAGTTTTGTTTTTGATTGTTTTAAGAACAATTTCCCAATAGAAGAATTCAGTTACAGGCTAGCAACTCATCTTTTGTTTTGTCCAGTGTACACTGAAATGAACAATAACAATATCATCAAATTGGCTTTGCTTGAACGTAGCAACCACTACTAAGTCTCAGTTTCAAAGAACTCATCAACGTTTACTAGAACCTTTCTGTTTCAAACTCAAAGTCCATTTTCGAGTTTTGCCAGAACTCTTTTTTGTTTGGACTGTTGCAGTTATCATCTGCAACATACCTGATGTCCCACGAATGCTATGCGTTGTAACTGAAAGTGACGAATAATTTGTTAGGATGTCATGTGTGCTATAGCTCTGCACTGTTGCTCGTTGCTTTGGTCATCCGGACCAGGTCACCGTGCGCCACTGCTAACGCTGGACAATGTGTTGCCAAATCGTCAGGCCAATAATATTTAGCTCGTGCCTAACTAAAAGCACATCAGGTTTAAAGTTTAATTCCACAGATCAGGATCTGTAAAGAAAATTGCACCGATAAAATTCGCGATGAGATGAAAATGCATCACTAGATACCATGGGGCACCCGCAGTCTGAGCTGAATGGGCATATCCCTCCCGGAAAATCAGAATTGCCTTAAATAGCTAGTCTAGACTCTAGAGCAGGGGTTCCCAACCTTTCTCTGACCAGGTACCCCAATTTCGACAGATGAGCATGTACCACTCAAAATTTTTTTTGACAAAAAGGCTGAATAAGATAACAAAAATCCACTGAATTTTTAATAGAACTTATAGTCTTATAAAGGTACAGTTTTTATGTTTCAAAGTTAATATATTTAACAATAACCATATAATGATTTTTGAAAATAATAGTCACTCATATATGTATAAATATGTGGAAATACCTAGCATATAAATATTATTTCCCTTCTATTTTTAACGTTAAATGTACCCCTTCAGATAGGCAAATGTACCTCTATGGGTACATGTAACCAGAACCGTCGCCAGAAAGTTTTCAATAGGGGGGTAACACAGGTTGGGAACCCTTGCTCTAGAGACTCTAGATCAGTGGTTTCCAACCTTTTGAGTGTTATGGATCCTTTTGACAATTTTGCTGAAAGCAGTGGACCCCTTTAATAAAACCAGTTATTACTGTTACCTACAAGTGGTCTTTACCAGAAAAGGCTATCATCCACTTTGCACGCAAAAAAATCATGAACGTTTCATGCAACTTATCACGTAACAAATTGACATTGCATAACAGTCAAACTGATTAACGAATGGAATTGTACGTAACAAGTGCTGCTAAAGGCAGCATAATTCCATGTAAAGGCGGCATTAGGTGAGAAAAATGTGGAAAAGTCTGTTCACCAGACATTGAAATACAGTATTCAATAACGTTCAACAACAGTGTTGCCAGATAGTGAAATGCGCCACCAGATTTTGAAAATCTGGTGAAACTTGAAACGACTTGGTAACAAAACAGAAGCCTGAAATGAAAATCTGGAAAAATTTTAGTATCTTCAGTGCATGAAAATCAAATTTCTTCCCGACGCAATCCAGCCAATTTTTTCTTTTCTTACATTGAAATTTGACAACATTGTCTCTATAGCTCGCCTTCTCAGGCATCACTACAGATTGATTAGCCCAGCCAGCCTGCAGGGTATGGTCAACTCGAAGTTTTTTGTTAATGTGAGAGTTACGGTTGACAGGTGAGTTTAGGACTCCAGAAGGGTTAGAAAAAAGCTTTAAAACAAGGTTAGATTTGAAATTTGTTTTTTTTCTGTGGGCGAAAATAGAAGCTGATCAGACCAGTAATTTTTTTTAGTCTCACTCCTGTTAATTGTTGCATAGGCCATGCTGATTATAGTTCAGTTGATCATGGTGATCAGTTCCAGCTGCAGCTGACTGTTCCCACATCTTAATACTTTTCATTTTTGACTGCGTAGAACTTTTTGTGGAAACATTTACCTTTCAGTTTTTGGCTTTTTTCGTTTTGCCATCTTTCTGTTTTGCCCCTCAGGGTCCATGGACGCCAGTTGGGAAACACTTGTCTAGATAGCCAATAAATTTCTTATTAAGAGCTCTCATGGTCATTTCGAAGTGGCCGAGTAGGGCTTACCTAAGTTTAATTAATGAAGCGATGAGTGAGTGCTAATTTCCAATTTTGATCAAGTTTGTTAGTACCATTTGAGTTTATCCTCTCCCCTGGGAAAATCTTGCTCGCGACCATGCGTCGCAAGTAGTGTTTCCATTTCGGGGCAAAATTAAAAAACCCGGGTTTCGGGTAACTGAGAAAAAAAACCGGGAAAACCCGTTTTTTTGGGTTTTGAAATGAATGCGATTTTGAGAGATAAAAACTCAGTATCATTGTGAAATTACTACTGTTGTTCCCTGGGCAATTATTAGCGAATTATTAATTAAGTTAAGCACAGTTCTTCAATGACGTTTACAATACCGACTCATGACAATCAAAGGAAACTTTCATGATTTAGTCTTTTTCTGAGTTTTTTGACAAATAGTCCCGAGGCTGAAAAAGCCTTCTCTGGTTCCACCAGTCCCGTCGTCACGGGGGGGCTTTGGTGGACTTAGCCCCCCCAAATTGAAACGTGAAACACTATAAATAAGTGGAGTTTTGGTTAATTTTATAATGTCAAGCCCCCCGCACAAACGAACCCCCCCGCAAAACTGCAAAGCCCCCCTATTGAAAACTTTCTGGCGACGGTTCTGGGTTCCACTGATTTGGGCTTGATTGTAATTAGGCACGGAACAGTTTTTCAAGGTTATTTGACCTCTTCTTTTTAGCCTCAAAAAGACTCATTTCCTTTATCACAATGTGTGATCGAATCTCTTCCTGTGCCGGAATAGTTTTGTGGTCTTCACTCTCATGGGTTACATGGATTCTGTGCTTTGATTTCAAATGGTTGATCAACCTTTCGGTGCTTGAACCACCTCTTTTGTGATTACTATCCGTTTAAAGAGGTCACCTGAACGAAAATATAAACGGACCAACAACGAACGTACGGTGGTCAGCAAGCAAAACCCGCAACCACGTGCCTCATGATAATAGTTGAAAGTTCAAACGTGCTAATTTGCCCGTTACACGCCCCAATCTGCAATTTCAGTGTTATCAGAATTACTAGTATTTGATTGCAACAGCAATTCCAGGTTTTTTTAATATCCGGGTTTGGTGGTTGAAAAAAAACGGGTTTCGGGTAGTAGAAATAGCCAAAAAAAACGGGTTTCGGGTTCGAGAAAACCCGGGTTGGAAACACTAGTCGCAAGCTGTTACAGCAAACTAATTCTAGCGAACATTAGGCAAAACTTTTTGAAGTAAAAGCTGCTCATCTACACTGTTGTTGGGTGATGACACTAATGCTTTAAACCTTGATTATCTCTCTGCAACAAGTATAAAATCTATATTGACGTAGCTTCCAAGAATGTGTTGTTATATTTGCTGAAAACAATGCTTTTTTGTAGCTAGCTGTTGGGCGCATTAACTGGTCAATATGAAAAATATGCTACATCGCCATCTACAATGCTACTAGAGTAGTCGGAGTATACCTGGTCATGCTGAAGCAACTGTTCAAGCTCTTCTCGGGCAACTGGCATTCGAAGCTTGTCCGTGCTATCCAGGACAAAAATGATTGCATCGCAGTTTGCGTAATAGTTTTCCCAAAGATTCCGATAACGACTCTGAAACATTTGCGATCCGTCACAGTTGTCAATGTGAGAAAACAAACCTCAACTGTAAGTAAAAATCTGATCCTTTGAAAATACATATGGGATGGTCCGGATTTCCGGAGTAATTTGGTGAGCAAATTACAAATCCATGTAAGTTCAAGTGAAACTTTTCGGTGCCAACCTTTTTCTTGCTCTTAAATTTCGAAACGTTACTCACCTGCCCAGACATGTCAAACACTGTCAGAGACAATCGCTCCAGTCGCAGCTTTTCTACCCCGAAGCCTACAGTCGGTGCTATTTCCTGGACTTGCTTATCCCAAGGCCGCAGATGATTGATGATAGTCGACTTGCCGCTGTTGTCTAGTCCAATCAACAAAATATTAGCTTCTCTCCGTTTTCCCTGCCGTCAGAAAAATAGTTAACAATTTTTTATCTTTTTATCTTTTTGAAAGATCTTATTAAGCTATACATGGTTGTAACCATTGTAGATTGCATTTTAGCATGCAGATAAATCACATAACTTAAAGTAGCTGTTCTTGCAGAAAGTGAAACAATTGCGATTGCGAGCAGAGCTTATATACAAACCTAAATTTGTCTTCAATGATTGTGACTTGCCCGACCACAAGCAAAAAACGAAAAGTAAAATAATCCATTTTGAAAGCTACAAATATTGAATCATTGACGCATTTTTCTTTCCACTTGTGTTATTTGTTCTCATTTTTAAACAATGGTGAATCTACGATTATAGCTAGTAGCCTTAGGCCAGGGGTGGCCAAACTTTTTGACCCGAGAGTCGAATTCGCGAGTGCCTGGCCACTGGAGGGCCGGATACAGTGCGATTTACTGTACGTGACAAGCAGCAACCAATGCTGTTGTACTGCTGTCCACAGTTGGATATGTGGTGCTTGAAGAAATGTGCAAGGTATTTGGCGGGGTGGATTAAACTGATCGGCGGACCGGATGCGGTCCGCAGGCCGTAGTTTGGCCAACACTGCTTTAGGCAAAGCGACTGAAGCTTTGCATCAATCTGTGTCGCGTCAGCACTGAAATACGTATTTACATGCATTTTAAATTCTGGTACTACACCCACCAAGTGTTTTTCAGATTAACGTTCCGTCCAATTGCACCAAAGCTGTAACTGCGCCCAAGTTTCCAAAAAAACTATTCCACTTATAAGTCAGAGTGAAGCAAATCGATATATGAAAAACTTGTGGCATTAAAAACACGATTGTCTATTGCAGTGGTTTTCAACCGGGGGTCGCGACCTCCAGAGGAATCGTGAACCATTTTTGGAGGGATCGCGAGTAGATATTTTATGTACAAAGCTCTATTACATTTGCTTTATTCAAGTTTTAGATAGGGACTGATGTTTGTCGCGGAGACATTTCGGTCATTAGTCCCATGATAGCATTAAAACTCACCGCAACAGTATCCACTACTCTACATTTTCGGACATTACGACCGATAGTTTTTTCCTTTTTTTTAATTCGGTCTATGACCGAAAAATGACCAAAAAAGCCTAGGATGGGGGTCGTTGGGTTATAGTGGGTCGCTAAAATGGGTCGCGGTACAAAAAAGGTTGAAAACCACTGGTCTATTGACATATAGAGATGGGCAACGTCATTGGATGTTTGTATATATAATGGTGCATTGGGGCAGCAATAAACATTCAAATAAATTTAGCAATCGTCCTCTCTATAATTTTCAGTAAAAGACTAAACTTAGGTTGGAAAGCAATCGACTCAATGAGGAACAAGTAAGATTTCTTTGTCAGCGCGTCGTGTGATGGTTTTCTTCCGTTACCCAGCAGACTCATGCAAATCACGCGAAGTGTTAGCTTTTCCATGCAGAGGGTGTGCAAGCAAAATTCTAGAACTTTGTGCACCTCCTTTGGCGGCGCTAACTTCAACATTAGAATGGTCGTCCTTACAAATTCGGAAGCTTGTCCATGGTACATTTTTTTCTGTCCCACCCCACAAGATTCCCAAGGAACTAGTAAGAGGAAGTACAATATATCTTGAAAAAGTCTAATGTCTAGCCTCTACCCAGCCGTGGCTAATGTACTCCAAACTCCTCAATCAGGGGGTAAATGAACCTTGGGTGACCTTTTTAGTTTTCACCAAAAGAAGAGCACGATAACATTATGTTTTAGTGGATTCGCATCATCTTCTTCGTGGTTTGAGTCAGTCTCGCCTCATTACGACATGGAGATGGAACGGAGTCTCTACGTCTAATACTGTACTTACCGAGCTGTGAGCATATGACAATGGTATTCAGCTTCAGAAATGCCGGTTTTGTGATGTTAAAATTACTTAAGATGGGACACGGGACAACTTCAAGTCCACTGTCACATCCCACGGGAAAATTCCATGGGAATCCAATGGAAAAGCCATTCTTATGGACAAGCCTGCGCATTCGACAATAGCTAAAGTTCGCCAAGGTTTTGAGGTCTATGCAAGTACTTTGATTTTGATGGCACAATTGTACTTAAATTTTTATTTTATGTAGTTGTCCACGATACGTTTAATTTTCATCTTTTCAACAAAATGGACGAGTGGCCGGTATTTTCACCATCGTTCGCCGGAGTGTGGATTTGGACAACTCTTGGTCTCCATTGCAAATTTCCGCGCGAAAATCGGCTGTAGCATGTCCGCTAGTAGTAGCACGTGACCTGCTGTGATCACGCTGCATGGGATGATCCGAGAACATAAGAAAGCACACAAATGTTTTGACTGATCCTTAATGGACTCACGTCTCATTGCACGCGAGGAAAACACTTTTTCTAATGCACTTGGAAAAGATGTAGTTGTGCAAGAAAAGCAGACTTTGCTATTCATTTCAACCAAGCAATTTGCTGGAGCGATAGCATGAAAGCCCGGTCTTTGACAGAGGAAGTTATTGCACGTCTTTTCTCGAATGATTCGTTTAGCAATGATTCTTTATCTGATAGTGCTGAGAGCAACACCGAAGCTGTAGCTTGTGCAGTAGCTGCGGAAAGTTCCAACAACAGCGATGAAGATACAGTAATTTAAAATAGTTCCGACACAAGTTTTGCAATCGTAGTTAGGAATAGAACGGAATTTTCTTCACTTAGTATTGGTCATAGTAGACGACGTGCAAGACAGTCTAATGTTTTCAAGCAACAGCAGGATTGCAAAGCATTGTGAGAACCCAAGCTTCTCAGTCTCCCGTACATGGCCTTGATGTTCACAAGTACAGTATATTGTGACTGAAACAAAAAAAAACGATATCCAAGCTGGGAGCTAAGCGCAGATATGTTTGAAGCTTTTGTAGCCTTACATGACAGAGGATTATACGGAAAAGCTTACTTCAGACTTCTTGTGACATGAGATTTGTGGACCAAGAGTCTTTCAGCAAATTATGTCTCGCAAAACGTTCAAGTCTATGCTGCGATTTCCCCCATCCGACAAAAAATCAACACGCAGAGGAAAATTTAATACCGACAGATTTACACATATAGAGGGCTGTTTGGAAAGCTAACTGTGCAACAAAATGCACTCCTAGTTAGAGCTTGACCGTCGACAAGCAGTTGATGCCATTGAAAAACCGGCGCCCTGTCATTGTTTACATTCCCAACAAACCGGACAAATTCGGTATGAAATTTGTTGTTTTAGGTGAAATTGAAAACAAATATGTTGTGAGCGTTCTAGCCTACAGAGGAGCACAAGAGAAAAATGCAAGGGTTCCTCTAGCTAGCTGAACATGTAGCAGCGCGCTTCTTCTTGCACCTGTGAAGTCAGTGGGGTACTACATAATGACTGACAATTGTTGTGGATGCACCACGTTTTACAAAAAAGTAAAATGTTGTTTTGCTTGAAAAGTTTTCTTTTCTTTAAATAAAAACTTAAATAAAGGCAATATTTGGTGTTTATTTCAAAACGTTCAAAAAATGATAAAAAATCTTTGCTCACAGTAAATTTATAGTTAGTAAACCAAATGGCGTAAACCCAATAAAACTACTCGAGTTTCAAATCTCGATGTTAAAGTTACTAAAGTTTCAATCTTTCACTAATCGGTTCTATTTGACTGTCAGCCATTATTTGCAATTACAACCCTAACTTAATAAATATAATTAACGTTTACGTTTTACTAAGTTAGCTACAGTGTCACATTGTTTCAGGACATACAATCTGTGTAATGTATAAAGCTTAATTTGTATCAGTCTGTCATACTCGGCGATAAACTTCCTAACGTCACACCTAAACTTCAATGTAATCAACCGTTCGGAACCATCTACCGCACTGACCGTATTCTTCACTAAAACATACCTGCCGCATTTGCTCGCACATCAGCCGCATCCGGTAACTACCTGAACAATTCGTGTCACAACCGTTTGTGTAAGTTCTGCTCCTCGGAAACACGCTTGGTCGTTTGCAATAGCACATACACAAGCGAATACAACTGCGCGATGGGTGTTCGCTTGGGTATGCCATATGCATGCTCTTGCATAGTTATTCATTATCGCTCAGAGAACCAACTGGGCGATGTCGATTGAGCAATGACGCGTAAAGCGGTTGTAATTACGGATAACTGTGTAAACACTAAGCAACGCGAACTGTTCCTTAAAAGAAAACGTTCTTCTTACAATGCTGAGTCTATAAGCTGAAACTAGCTAATTTTATAGCAACTAGCAATCAGTGGAAATTGTGGTGCACACCAAGAAATCTCTGTTTCAATAAATGTTCCCAAAGAAATTGTACCATTTCAACAGGAATTCCGAACTTAGGAGTGTGGTGTAAAAAAATGATTCAATTAGATTTCCGGAGTCGGATGAAAAATCCGACTCCGATTCCCAGTGTTCTTCGGAATCCGACTCCACCCAAAAACCTCCGACTCCTTGCGACTCCGACTCCGCAACCCTGTTTACTGTGGTCTAACCGCTAAACAAATATCACAGGTTATTGCCAGCATATCGATGACTCTTCTTATAGAATTACATTTACAATGGTGCTAAGCCAATGGTTTTCAAACTTTTTTGGTCAATGGCTCACATGTTTACTTAAACACACTTTGCAGCCCACCGTGTATTGTAAAGTTATATCAAATTTGACAACGATTATGTGGAATCAAGCGATTTTTGAACTTTCAAAATACTGTATAAGATAAATGGCTGCATTTCATTAAAATACAATGAATCAGAGCAAAACAAAAACATGAAAAGGTTTACGTTTGCTGCATGGTGCTTAGTCTGTTTAAAATATCTCTGTGTCCAGATGAAAATGTTTTTGTTGCCCAGAGTTTGGTAACCAGTGTGCTAAGCGATACTTTCTTTATGTTGTTACTTGTAACTATTCAAAGCTTATTCACGAAAATCAGCATATACTATAGACATAGCAAGATTTTGATTACGTTGCTGTTTTGGCAACGTAACCATAGTTTGCATAAACTGGCAATTCAGAACAGTTTCGTGTTATATCCAAACTAGATGCACTGCACTCAGGCACGTAGCCAGGGAGCAATGGGGTAATTGCAACCCAATTCCAAAAAATTGCACCAAAAATTTTCAGGCAAAGCAAACCTTTGTAACGGCCAAATGTATAAGTCAAAGAAATACTTCCGTACAGATCAATGAAACTGCTTTAGGGAACTTATAGGATCCTATTTCAGCTTTTAGCCGAACCTGTTCAATGCAGTATGGTTTGCCAATGGTCCATGATTAATCAAACGTTGTGTATAGTTTACAAGTGTTTGGGAATTAATAATGACATATTATTCATTTATTGTGGACTCGTTGTCCACATCACAGCCACAATCGAATAACACGAGCACAAAAATGATTAGCCATAGCGCATTACAGAATACGTGTTTGCACACAACCAACACTGATAGGAACAAAACACTTTAACAGCGCTCCAACCGTAACGTCATTCAACCATCTTAATACAGATCAAGGTTTCAAATTCTTTGCAACGCATTTATCATGTGATCGACAGCCAATAAATTTTCCTGAATTTTGAAGCAGGATTTGACGGTTAACGTTTTACCAGTTATAAGTCTCACTTTTTATATGCTTGGTTTGCACACGTTCTCTGCATACTGGAGGTGATAGAGGAATAACAAGAAAATAAAGAAATCTTAGGTTTTCGTTGTTATGCAAAAACAATACTGATGAGACGCGTACACTTGTACAAATGCATCAACAACTATATCAGTTGGTCACAATCATCCAGGAGCGTTAAATAATTGAAGTAAAATGAAAATTTGTAAAAAGTATCAGACATTTGAAGAGATCGGATAAAAAAGTTAGATGAAGATACACAACGTTGTAAAAAGCTATACAGATTACTTCTCAATAAGGCATCAGAAATCTTCACACGATGGGTAACTTGGTGTAGCCGAACACTTACATATCTGGGTTTGTATTCATACCATGGCTGACCTTTACCTGAGAATTAAGTTTGCTGTGGAAATTGGTGATTATGAAATGCAAACTTGTATCTAACAACTTGTAGTCACCAGTTTGCCCACCTCTGCCATAGACCAAGCGCGCAAAGCAAATCTGCGAGTTCCTTCCAGTGTGAAAACGCGCCAACATCCCTTCGTAAGTGAGTTCACGATGGGAAGTCATGCGCGACGAAACGCTCACGCGTCAATCCAACGCGAATCCGACACAGTGCAGTGTAAAAAGGGTAGTTGTTTACTGTTCACATTTGGTGGCAGAGTTGAAAGACTTTTGAATTTAAAGAGAATGAAATTACAATATTGCATAGTTTACTCACCACCAGCCAGCTGATCAACTGGTTCATCAGACCCATCATGCATTTTCAAAAAAGCTTTTATTAAAGCAAGCTATATTTTACTAAAAGTTTTGGAACACATTCACTACTTTCACTTTGTTTACGGTTGAAAAAAACCTGCAATTAGACCAGTGTAACTCTTTCATAAATTTAAGATATTATTCTGCATTATAAAAAGCCGGAGTGGAACATCCAGCCTGAAATTCTCTTTGTGTACTTATAACTGCTTTTTGGAGCTTGCTTTACACAGCTAGTAATAATGTTGGAACTACTGTACAATTCAGCTGCGAGGTCTAAGACTACGCTTTTCTTAATTTGGGAATTGTTTCGGCATTTTCATCTTCACATTTTCCGACTGACCCCAGATAAGCATATTTAGTCAATTTGTGTTTAAAGTGTTTCAATAGTGTTGGGAAATTATCTTCAAATAATGAGTCTAAGCTAACTGGCTCTTATTTATTTGGGTTTTTCCCAAGAGTTTGCCCTCCCATTGCCATGAATCTGTTAAAAATAAAACTGGGTGAAAGAAAAACCAAACATGAATGGAATGAATTGATAGCGCCTGGTTCATTGTCAAAAACCTGGGGCTTGTCAAAAAAACCATGCTTATACGGAAAGTGGAATCAAGGTTATCGCTGTAAGCGAAGTTGGGACGAGTTTGTGAAATTTTGTGTCGCTACGTATTGTAACAAACATTAGTGCAAAGCAAACAAGAATTTTTCATTTGCCTATTTTTCGGGCTGCAGAAACGAGATTATCAACTGAACGTAACTTTTCAGGGGTTCTCCATTACATTTTCTGAAGTTCAATCTTACATTTTCTTCAGGAATGATCAGTATATGTCCAGTGAAGTTTTCTGGTTGATAGTTTTCAGGTCCTGTTTTCTATAAAAAATCACAGTATTCTGAGATGTAGACCTCGATTTTTTGATAACGTCTTTCAGCTTTGGGGTGTCTATGCGAACATAACCAAAGGTTCTTAAAAAGCCACTGTGAACGACCATGGCAACTTGTTCTTATTCACAGACTGACTTAATTGACTTTGATCTGCTTGCTATTAGCTGCGTTACAAAATNGAGTTTTTCCACGTCTGAAATCTACAAACCAATGATCTAGCTAAATGATCCTTTCATTTGCTTCCGACATAGTTTTCTGCTATAATCAGAAAGCTACAATCGAGTGCTATTCAGTTGATTTATGTCTCATCCACTCTTTGAAAACTGCCTCTTTTGTTCGCCCCGAACCTTTCTTGAGCAGAGTTGCGCGAGCGGTTGTGTTGAAATGACACCAATGCGCCAAAGTGCCTTTCGTTTGGTCAGTGTTTTTGTAACTGTAAAGCTCGCTTTGGCTAAGGTACCCTTACACAAACGTGATGGTAGAAAGTCGAAGCACAGCGCGCTTGCGCATACGCCATAGAGAGACAAATGAAAGGATCTTTGTAAATCTAGGGCTTATCTTACAACACTGATCTACACTACGTCTCACTATTGTTTGTAACCAAACACAAAGGATAGGTTGCTTTGGGACAGCTTGATTTCTCTTCTTTGCGATTGGTAAACTTTTCTTGCTTTGAAAACTAGTATCTGCAGATTCGAATAAAATGGATTCATTAGCTTAATCAAACATTTGTCACCAAACTGTGAAACCACGTCATGGTCAGATGGTGTTGCGCAAGGAGACTATTCGCTCCGCGCCGCACTTTTCCAACACCAAAATACCTTGGTATTGAAAACTTTTTCCTAACTGTTTTTGCGAAACAATACGAACCTTTTCAGCAGCCCCATAGTAAGCAAAAATTTGCTGGACGGCAAAGATTTCATTTTAAGCCATGATTTCCTGCTAATAACGTGAAATCTCACAAATTCTTTACTTGCATATTAAACGCAACTGTATTTGAAATACTTTATGTTCGGTTGCGCACCGGCGTTAAGGAGAAATTTGTTTCTTGTATCATGAGTATGACAAACTAGTTTGCATTGTTCAACATACAGTTTGAGTGGAGTCATGAGGCGCAGAGGGAACACTTATGTTGAACGTAACGTTTGGAAGGCCGAAATGCTATTTCTAAGGGACGAAAAAACACTACGATGAAGGATGCAGCACTTTACTTCAGAGTCCGGGACGCTCATATTTTCTACGAAACTTAAGTTGTCGGAACGATCAAATAATATAAACAACTTATTAACGCACGTTTTCGGAGGTTTGGGGAAATCTATGAAGATATCAAGCTTTTTGCAGCAATTTGCCCAATTTTTTAACCGCACGAAATAACTTCGATGAGGGATAGGTCTTGTCGCCTGGTGCCGGATAGGTATTGCTCGAGGATACAACCAGAGGCGCGAGTCGCAGATGCAACATTTGGGTAATGGCAAAAATGGTGTGGCTGGGTGAGCCAAAGTATGTTTCC
>JGI24022J15233_10001336_pt1 | contig 20204 bp, 14 predicted proteins | sample Ectturendosymbi2_FD_15233 | JGI IMG/M metagenome (IMG submission 15233) | reverse complement strand
ACAGCTTGTTTGTATATTAATCAGTATATAGGCATAACAGCTACATTGTTACATTTGTCACATTGCCACTAGCAACACATTGCAAATTAATATCTTCGTATGTTTCAATAAGCTGGTACTCAGCCAAATATCTTTACAGTATAAAGCAACAATCAATGGATTTTTACTGTATATATATGATGTCGTTAAACAAAATCTTCAAAACCCATTATATTTTGCTCAGTATAGGCCAAGTATAAATACGTTTCTCTCCGAATTAAAAAAAAATTTTTTTTTTTTGCTTTTCAAGATGGTAGCCATTTATAATTTGTAACAAATTCTGGTCTTATTCACGCGCCAGGCTTATTCTCCACGCTTCCGTTACTATAATGATATGATTAACAGAGTTCGTCAGTGAAGTAAAGATGCTGTGTCGATGCTTTTCATGGTGTATTTACTCGTATGTCCTGGGATGGAGAAATCGACCTACTGCAAAGTTATTGGTGTTTAATCAGGGTCAGCTGCTGAGCACTTATACTACAGTTATAACTGAACTGCTGCAGTTAAGTTAAACTTTAATCGACTCTTTCCGCTGAGCGGAGGTTGTGTATCGCGCAGATCAGTTTTGGGCAGCTTTGGCATAGGGTTGCGTTTTTCTACAATTTGCCGGCCCTGTGTACAATGCATCATCCAACAGTAAAATGCGGCGCTGGTTCTTCCTAAATACCCTTCAGTGAGAATGGCATGTGGCAGCGCTTCTTGCAAGCATTATTACAGTTTTGCTGAGTGGAATCTATGGAAGATACGCTATACATACTCTACTGCATCGTTGTTTCAATGTTCTTTGGTGTGAATGTCCAGGATGCTGGAGGGGAATGGCATGACGAAGGCATTGTTTCGCCTGCTCTTTTAAAAGGGGGGCAACGGAGGCGGAGGTGCCTTTTCATTACAGCACCATAGGTACTTTCATTGTTTATCAAGATCGAATTTCATGAAATTTATTGCACACATTCGCGCATGCAGAAAATTCAGAATGATTTTCTATAATTTCTGTTATTTTTGAGGTCAACATTGTTGCTGAACAGAAACAAGCATATTTATAAAGATTTTTTTATGAGTTTCCATTGCCCTCAACTCTCTTACTGCTTCCCCTGGCTCTGTTCTGCCGTCCATGTGAATGTCATAGAGCCACAAAATACTGCAACATAAAGGAAGATGGCAACAATACTGCTCTAAAAAGCAGCTAGCAGAGGTTCCCATTGAAAAAGATACCAGTCAGAGATTGAAAACTTCAAACAAAAAACACAACACAATCCCAATGAGGTGGATTAAGTTGTCTTTTCTCGAGCACACAAAGTCAAGACTAAAATGAATCTCTCATAACACAAACTCAAAAATCAGAACATCGAACTAAACTGACTGACGTCAAGAACAAACTAGGACCAATAAAACTAGAAAACAACGTTTACTCTAAGAAATGATTTCATTAGAACTTCAAAAGTAACTGGTTAGGGCTGTTGACGTCACTGCCATGATTTTTTCCTTAATCTTGTAATTTTACTGACACTTTTTTTATTTGTGGGTGATATACTGTGAAAAAAACAGCCTGAGGGGCACTCTGCCTGAAAAGGAGGGTCACTTCAGGGGTAAAGTGCGAACGAAATCTTCAGCTCCTTGCATTTATTCGGCTAGCTGACATGAATTGCTTTTAAGTAAACGTGGGGGCTCAGCTACAAACTCTATAAACATGTCCATCAACATTTCACTGCCTACACCGAAACAATCAAGAACCTGCATGTAATCTTCTTTATGAAATGTTTTTAGTACTACCATCTATCGTGCACCAATGACACGTAGAATCGTCCGTGTTCCAAGTCAAGCATCGCGAATTCGCACGCTCAAAACTACTTCATAATCTCAGCTTCTCAAACAGAAACATGCACTTACTTCATTAGAAGGTAGGTATTCTGCATGTACTTTCGCAAAAAAATTTTCTTTCAACTTTTTCATTTTCGCATTAGAAGCCCTTGACGACCAAAAAACGAAGCTAAGCAACCAGTTCTTTGATTTTCTGAAACAAATGTTTCTTTATCGATAACACGAATGATATAATGTAATATTGGTGGCAAAACACAAGTTGCGGACACAGAAAAACTGAGAGGTATTTGTAGAGAAAAAACGGTTAGGAATAAGACGAATCAGACAGGACCTAACCAACCACGCATAACAGGCAAGCTATGTTGTGTCTTCCAACAAAGCACAAATGATATGCAAATTCTGTTCGTTCTTTTTGAGGGAAGCAGTTCTGCAGCTGAAGTCATCGTGTATCAGCAAAGAAGCAGCTGTACATAACAACTACACATCCCTTCTCTGTAGTTCAGTTCAACAAAAAGAGGTCCTATAATAAAACCATTGTGCAGGTGCTGTAAGCTTCCTACATACCCAAAAAGGGTGCAACTAGAGAAAATAAACTACTTTGAGTTGCCAGGCCTTTGCTCCATAGCATAAAGCAAATGAATCATGTTAACCAACACAAAAATAAAAAAAACAGTGCCATACGGCACGTTGCACAGTGCAAAGCATGTTTCACAACCATAAACATAAGAAATGTCACACGGATCATTGGAAAGGTCAAACTTGCACCCCTTCCCACAAAAAACTGCTGCAACACAAAACAGTTCCAAAAGATGATACAAAAAAATTTGTTTCGGTGAAACTTCAAATATGATGACGTCACCGAAGCTCGGCGCTGCTAGATATTGCGCAATACGTCAGCTACTTTACATATGTTAACAGCGTCTAAAGTGCAAAAATTTGAAGCGTAACCCATTTTTTCTTAGTGCTTCACAATCCAGTTTCAGAACCAAAACAAATTTGCCATAGCTGCTGTGTTCGCTAGGCGAATGGGTCTGTTTGTGACAGACTAAAAAGTTGAAAAAACTGACAACAAAATGATAAGTTTCAAGAAGAAAAACTTGAACTATTACCAACCATCAGAAAAGTGACACTGGTTAACCTTTCTCTATGAAATTATCGGTAGCAGGATACATACGGCTGGGAAAGCTGCGAATTTTCTTTTATTGCTAGCTGTTTCACAATGTTGGCATGTTGACACAGTTCTCTCCAGTTCTCCGCAAACCACTTCCATTCTGTTTTTTGTTTATCTCTGAGCATGTACTCAACTGTGATATGATGAATGTCTTCATTTCCTGGCAAAAAGACACGAATTATTGGTTAAAGGCTTGATATCAGTTTAATTAAGCCTTGCAAAACCGCTTAAAAATTGTTAAAGGAAGTTACCATAAAGTGTTATAACGACCTCCAAAGCAGCACGACTTGATGTTGTTGGGAGAGGCACCTTTATTACAGTCGCATTAGTTTTCATAGTGTAATTTTTTGGTTCTAGAACTTAGTCTTGACAAAATTACCGAGATGTCGATGCGAAGTGACGTCATTTTGTCTCAAATACTTTAAGACTGATATGAAAAGCATGTTCAATTTCAAGCTACTCAGTACGGCCGATTAAACAGCTAATACAAACAAAGCAGTTGGTACCTGGTCAATAGCGGAGCATTCCACGTAATACTCATCTATCTCATACATAATTCCAAAAGAATCCCAGACTTCATATACTACAAGTTCCACACCAAATATACGTGTGGATTCACAAAAAAGTCTCAGAATTTCAATGATATTCACGCATGAATGTCATGATAACCACAAATTACACCCTGAAGAGCAAAAAATAACATAAAGCAATTTAGGTTTACCTTTCACTTTGCAAGCTTGAAGAGCAGAGAAGAATTCTCTTTTCCATCCTTGTTTGGCATTGTTCTTGAAAGAGGTAAAGTTGGCGTTGATTGAATCAGATTGCTCCAGAGGCACTGACGACAAATGAACAAAGATATGAACAATTTAATATGAGCTAATTTTTATCAACCAACAACAAAGTCTAAAATCATCCTTAAACCGCTGCATCAATGTAAAATTTTTTGTCGATTACCACAGACTCATTTACATTCACATAAACTTCCCATTATGCAAGACGCATCCGTCCCTAATAGCTATTTTTTATTTTTACAAAGAGCAAGGCAATTCTGACAGTATGGGTAGTAAATTTTATTTTAACATCACAAATCTACTCAAATCAAACTAAATCGTTCGAAAGTAAGCAACTAATATCCAGTGAAAAAAAACAAACGGAAAATATCGGTACAACGTAAACCAGGGGTCCACAAATACTTTTTGGCGCACCCTAAAAACAGTTCTAAATTCTCGCCACGCAATCATTTATTGAGCATATAATTTTGTGGAAAATACTTCATAACTACATATCAATTTTAAGACGACTATTGATTGTAGCAATTTTCTGAAACTTAACACATAGAAGAGTAAATGATTGCATTTATTCTGGCTAATGAGAATGGCCAATTTAAAATGTAAATTTAAATCATTCGCGACCCTGACTCGCGACCCAAATTTGGGTCGCGACCCACTATTTGCAGACCCCTGACGTAAACGACAGTTGCAGAAGGCCATCTAAGAATCAAGCTAATTTAAGTTTTCTCAATGAAAATTCTCGTACGGGTTTAAGTTTCAAAACACACCATTCCCAAGCGTTTGGTTTCAACCACAGAAAGATTACAAATGGCAATAAATGCCATTTGCTAAATGTAGCGAAAAGGATTTTGAGAAGTATGGCAAACTTTTGAGTGAACAAAACGCAACGTGTCCACGAACGGCTGGCGTAAATCATTGTGCAGTATGGCGATCGAGAAAGCCTGAATCCAACACAAGTTTTGAGAATGTAACTTTCGCGAAATGTATCGAGCAGTTTGGAGCAACTAATTTTATGAGCCAAAGTCGTAAAGAAGAAGATGGACACGATCGAAACACTAACGTCAGTTTCTTTTGAGATTTGAAAGTGATTTTTTTCAAATTTCAGTATTTGATTGCTATAAGAGTTATCTAATGGTTATTGACTGGGTCATATTTACCCAACGAAATTAAGCTACAATGGATAAACTTCGCAGTTCACTTGGTCAAAAGGGTAAGTTAGACTCTGGCTGAGCTGATATCAATCGCATCTGTCTTACTTAACATAGGAGGTGAAAACATCAGCTAGAATCGACCAGTCTTAGTGTCTATGATTACACTCACATTTACGCTGAACTTTTGGGACGTATACAAGGTTCCCACACAATTTCAAAAACTATTTTCCACAGCTTTTAAATACCAAATTAAAAGACTTGAATACCATCATTTAGATTCATTTTTGGAAAATTCTGCTCTTGGAACACAATGCAAAAAACATCTGCAAAGGGTCTTCAGCAGTAAGACCAAATTTGAATCAACAAACGGTAGAATTTAGAATTTCCATACTTTTTCAATACTTTTTGTACATTTTGACCAAATTCAATTTTTTTTCAAGGTCTTGAAAACCGATTTCACGATGCAATACTTTTACAATACTTTCAATACGGCGTGGGAACTCTAGACATAACATCTTGATGTATGCCAACAGCAAACATACTTACACTGGTGAGGAAACAGAAAACTGCAAGGCTGGCATACTTGCTATAAGTTATGAAACTGTAGTGACGCTATTAGGATACTCTCCAATGATTTGTTACACAAAAAATTTAAATTCTAGCACAATTACAACCAATACCCGCTCTGAAATCAGGTGCAAATAAACTCAAGCTGACACAACATGAGTCAAAATGTTTGAATGCTTGACCAAAAAAACAAATTGATTTACAAAGGCACAGCGTGTATGAAGATCGAGCAACAGGACAAAAAGTAACTAGTTAATCGGCTTACCGAAAAAAATCACTATCCCAAAGCAAACTTTTCGCAAGTGTCTTCAGTTGACATTACTCACCTTCCATGACGTGGTTTGTTTTTTTCAAATGGTCAAACAAAGCAAAAATGTCGTTTTTCAAGCAATCAGTCAGGAAAGGAACTAGAGGCATCACGGAGAGTTCTATCTCTTCTGCATAGGGAGACGAGTTCTACACAAGATACGAAGCATTGGTCTTTGACACAACCTAAAAAAATGGACTGATCAGTAAAGATTATCTAAATAACTACGTATTGTTTATCTACCAAATACACGGCACCTAGAAATTATACGTGGTCGTTCTTCTCACTAACTAAAATATATTTAGGCTTTGTTCAGTAAACCTAATGTTGCGGAGAATAAAAATGTTAAGTATTTTAAAGCCAGGCCAAAGCTGATCGAGATCTCAAAAATGATTAGGTCTACCGAGATTCTAGCCCAATCTGTGATAACCAAGGTTGCACAACTTGATGCCAAACTAACGCTTGATAAAGTCGAGTAATAAATGCAATACCACAATTCCTTCGTGAGTGATCAAAACCGATTCCCTCCCGTAATCGCCGCATTTAGCATCAACAGCATTGGCAGTACAGAAGCAAAGCAACAATATAAACCATTATTTAAAATAAAACAAGTTTTTCATTTGAAAACAAATTTTTGGAAAAATCATAAGCACAGAATTTCGATCGACCAAACAAGGTAATCACATCAGTCTTTTCGTCGCTGCGTTTTCTCTTTTGTGCAGGCTCTCGCCGTGTTTCAGGCGACCTTGGCAATTTTTCACGATGCACAGCAACCTGAACGCAAAAAAAAGCAACAGATTTGCTGCANCAGTACAGCAACAGCACAAGTAATTCCAGCCAATACAAGTTTACAACAGTTTTGTTTGTTCTATTGTTTGAAACAATCCGCTTCGAAAAACACGATCGATCAGTGAAGCGGCTGAATTATGTGATGAGGCACGAAACACAATCAGGACGACAAATGAACATTTTTTGATAAACGTTTACAATTTCACGTAAGAAACCCAATATAATAAAAATGTCAGTTCAAGATGCAGCAACAGATAAATTTGCATATAAATGTGATTGGACCTCAACATATTTTTCCTATGTCATTCTCACCACATGTTCAGCAATTATATCAACGAGTATATCAACTCGTCTCAAAACAAAAGCGTTTACTTCCATTAACTTATACCTAAGCAGCAGCAAGTGACATGTTTCATCTTTGCAGAATTCAAAGATTTCCAGCCACTCCTGCTTTTATAGCTACGGCAACATATTTTTTGACCTAAAAATTAAAAATTTTCACTTTATAATTTGCAAATTTTGACTTTATTGTGACCTATAAATTTCCTGCGTTTGCAATTGCAAAATAATTCAGCCTTAGGTGTTGTGTTCAACTCAGAAACATATTCATGCACTAAACTTCGAAATATTTGGTTGTTTAACATTAGGAATGATATATTGATAAGTACTTAATAACTACTGTAGAGTCAAACCTGAGAACATCATGAAGTTGAAACACTATATGCATAATGGATTGAGTATTTATCAAACCAAGTTCTGTGAGACTACGTTTCTTGCATTGCCATGCAAAGCCCAGTTGCGTTGTCACGGGTGGGCTTTGGTAGGCTCATCCCCCCCAAAAAAAAAGCTCCAAGACCCGAAATTGAAATATGAAACACTTTAAATTATGGAATATTTGTCAAATTTGAATGTCTAACCCCTCCTGCACGAAAGTAAAGCCCAGCCGCACAAACGTGAAGCCCCCTATTAACGACTTCCTGGCGACGGGTCTGGCACAGCCTACATAAAATCCAATCGCCCAGCAGTGGGCAAAACAACATTATTATACCAGAATTCGCAACAAACCCATTATTATTACAGAATTGCAACTGAACTTGCAAAAGCATATCAATGTCTGTTGTTGTAGTTTCAATAAAATATCGATGAAGAGATAAAACTGTGTTGTAAGAAAAGTTTGACTCAACGATAAATTTTGACCTAATGATAAATTTTGATTTTTTTGACCTAATCGCTTGGGATTCGCTCATGGTATGAGCGTGAAATTTGGTTTGTGGACGTTTCATAAACTTTGAAAAAGGCAGAAAAGTTTTGACTTTATTGACTTTTGGTTGCCCTATTAGCAACATAAAGCGCAAGCTCTGCTTGAAGCAAGTACAAAGTTGACAAAGAGTGAGCTTTAGGTCAACAACTTTCAATCATTTTCTACATCTTAACTGTGCCGCCACTGATTGACAACACATTGACCTTAAACAACTCTTCATACCGAAGCAGGTGTGTCTACTTCTTAAATTAAGCAGAATTAAAATGCCAATTGCGAATGATGTTTGTAGTAAACTTTTACAAGATAGTCCATGGCAAGCATCATACTGGAGGTTTTGGGACAGGTCTGCGATGTTGTTCATCCACAGAAAAAACTTCTTTTAGTTCAGCAAGAGCTTCGCGAACCGTTGATTCGTCAGTATTCGAGGCAGATATGATGACAGAAGTCACGTCGTCCTTGAAAGTATCGACATCATACCTACAGCAGAAATGCATTCAACTAATCCTTACTTGAATAAAATTTCCAACCGAAAAACCCAACGTATAAACAAAACAAAACTTCCAAACGGATTAACATCAAAACTGACAACGAACATCATCGCTGTTTTGATTCTTATTGCAATAATCAATACAGCGATTCTTATTACAATAATCAAAATTCTTATTACAACATGAACATCATCGCTGTTTTGATTCTTATTACAATAAACGTCCTTTACTCCGACTATACCAAACAGCAAACAAAAAAGTGACTTATTAAATGTCATTCGCTGCACGACAGCTAATAAACAAACAACTCAATGCATCCCAAAATGTGCATTGAAATTGCTATGCAGCTCAGTAGCATGCTGTTTTTCAAAACAAACTGGCATTACAATCTGAAAACCACATCAAACTAAGTGTAGAAAATATCATTATCAGGTGTCTACCATATTGTTCACGCATTTAATCAACTTCACTAGAAAATGTCATTCTTTTACAGGATTGAGAAAACAACCCACCTGTTGTTTTGTTTTTTAAAAAAAAAAAACGTTTTTTGTTTTTTTTGAAAACAAGATTTTATTGTTTTTTTGAGGAAAACGGAAAAATCTTATTCTGAATTGTTTTTATTGCATCATGCGATATCACTATTTCCAGAACCACACAATAACTTGTTATACCTATTATTGCATTCAAAAGTGAGGGTAAAGCAATGTAGCCCATCTTAGTTTTCACAAAGTGTTGTTGGTCAGTTCATTTCCAAGTGGCAAGGCTTGGCAAGCATGCGCAAAGCGAACAGAGAAAAACCATTCCCACACAAACTCTGCAGTTTCATGTCAAGTTTATGTGCATGCCCTACTAGTTCAGCATCTGCAGTATATTTTTTCAACATACGATTTGGTATGGTCCAAAATCAGGAAAAGTTTAGATGCAGAGACGGCAGAAAAATTGGTAAAAAGATACCGATTGTGCAGAGCCGAAGAAGATAACAATTAGAAATTATTAAACTGTTCGATTTATTCTTCTCTTTTATTCAAGTCCTTCAAATTTTGTTGCTGTTCGTTTTGATTGATTAAAAAAATTATAGTTAACTGTACAAGTGTCCTGCTTATTTTATTTTTTACTTAGTAGATTTTTCAAAGGAAAAGCAAAGAGTGGGTTTTTTTGGTGTGTTTTATTGGGTTTTTTTGAGTGGGATTTTTAAAAACAAACCCGGGTGGGGTTTTTTACAACCCTGTTCTTTTAAAACTATACGATTAAAAAGTAACAGTAAATGAAACACACTAGCATCAAAAAAGAATACAGTACATAATCTTTGCAATTTTCGTATAAACTTCTCATTAAATAGAAGTTGATCAACACATCAAAACTATTGAAAAACAGACACATGGCATTGACTGAGGTCAACCTAATTTCAGATACTTACTTCCACTCATTCTTCACGATCTTGTTCGCAGCTAATTTGAAAAATTCTCCGTGTTCCAAAACAAACGTCCAGTTTGTTACAAGCCATTTCCACTCCGAATTTTCACGCAACAAGTAATTTCGCACGACTATACCCAAAGGCTCACGACCTGCAAAAACCACACACGATGAAACATCAATCCGTTCAATTGTTTTGGGACACCACAAAGTACATCAGAATATCGGATCCAACCAGCAGTTTGCAAAAATACAAAATGAAAGAATAATCGCAGCATTCTAAGCACTCCTGATTGATTACATCTGCAAACAACTTCTCCGTTGTTTCTACATGTAACTTTTTAAAGATACAGTACGATTAAAGCTCAATGTTTGCTGCAGGCTTACGAGTCAGCTGGCTTTGATCTGCTTTCATAACTTTGCGATAATTCGGATTGCACACATCTGTGTTGAAGTTATTGGTTCCCAACAAAGTGACGCCGTCGAATCTATCAGTAAATTTTTCAATAGGAGATCGATTCACGTAACTACACGCGTCCTCACTCCTGAAATCTTATTAACGTATCTGAATCTGGGTCACGTTGGTGAAGACCACGATACAGAAAAAATTTGATATTTTTAAAGCTTTGAGATTTAAAGCAATTAAACCTGAAAATTCGCAATGCCGACGATCAAATCAGCGAATTCGCAGAAAAAAATGCAGTAGATTATTGGTTGGTCCGCACTGCATCCTGCGATGAAAATCTGATAAAGTTTTGTAGCTTGTACCACGTTACATCACTGTGTCTAGGAGCAAAATTTCACAAAACAAAACAAACGAGAAAAGTATTTTCCGCTTTGTATCGGTTCAAGCAACGCACAATTTCTTACGTACGGAACCAAGCAGCGATCAATTTACCAGCCTGCTTTATTGCATTAGCAAGTTCTTTTTCCCATTCTTCTGTGGCTTTTGAGGCAAAAGCTTCCATTAGTGGCACCAAAGCCGTTGAATCCTTTATGTGGTCATCTTCAGGTTGTTTACTTTCTTTCACTGAGTTTAAAAACAAGGACTTTTTTATTCATAGTACAATACTACAAAGTTGGAATGAATTATCACGGAAAATTACACTCAATGCCAATACCGTAAGATTTAATGCATGGCTACCGCCGACGCTGCTTCTTCCAAATATATTTCTCTTTACGAACAAGCAAGAAAACCAACGGTTAGTTCCTTGTACATACGTACAACCGAACCTGTTGGTCTTTCGTTGCGACTCACTGGATTTCTTACAAACCAAGGCGATTTCAGTCTCTTACTACTGTTGTTAAACAAGGCCTGTGGAGCCGGAACTCAAATTTCAGGCTCTACCTCTGGCTCCAAGCACCAAAAATTTTTGGCTCAAGCTTCGGCTCCAGAATGATTTGATCCATTGAAAATCATTGTAGTATTGTATTTGTACAATTCGCTTGCCCAACAAACTGGGGCTATGAAACCGGAACACAAATTCAGGTTACGGCTTCACCATTCAAAACGTTTGGATCCGGATCTGGCTTTGGCTCCAGTCATCCAAAATTGCTTGGGCTCCGGTTCCACAACCCTGGTCTATACTAGGCCACGTTGGATTAATGTGTGGCAGATTGAGTTGTAAAAAGTCGAGATATATCGAGATGATTAGTCGAGGTGTATTTGAGAGAAGCAACCGGCAAAGGAACACAAGGGTGAAAAGCCAAGAAAAGAGTTGTTTTAGGATACATGGGATTATGCCCCAAATTGCCCCTACGGATAGAATAGGTCGTTGTTTAAATTATTTTGTCATTACGCTGATGGTCGGAGTATATGAAATTTACTTGCACGGGATTAGAATGAATAAAAGACTTAATTGTAGTAGAATGGGAGTGAGGTGTATTTTTTTTATTTTGAATTTTCAACTTAAGTTGGCTTTTCTTGAGGTGAGTCCGGTTTTAGTTAGGTCAGTGGAGTCACGAGGGTTCGACGTAGGCACATGGAGAACAATAGTGAGGAGCAGAGCTGAAAAGCAATATGTTTCACCATCCTTGAATTTCAAACCCTTGCTGTTGTATATGCAAACTTTAAAAATCCTATGCAGTCCACTTTGCCACCCCTCTGGTTTGGGCTGCGCTAGGTTAAGATACGTCCCACATAATCACCTACGAGCATCTATTTTTACGGATAACTTTTGATTCAACTTCTTTTACAACGAAGCCAATGCAGGAAGAAAATTAGTGTATATAAGGACAATTCAAAGAGACCGCAAACTATCGAGAGTGTTGTTACAACCACCAAGTAAAAAGCAACCCCGAGAAAATAGTGCGTAATAGAGCACGTCAAGAGATGGAGCTTAAATTTTTAATAAACTAAAATTTTGTAGTTTGTACGTTGGCGAAGATTCAGTTACCACTCACATGATATGTCACAAGCTAACAGGATATATCTCGTCAACACTTTCTCACTACATCGTACTTTGTTTCCAATACATTCAGCTGCTTTCAAAGTTTTCCCTTTACAGTATTAATAATCTTTATCTTGAGGCGAGTGGCAATGAAATGCGTTTTGTAGCTCACTCACAAACATGCTGTCCAAAACGCATTCTACCGCAAAACAGTCTTAACATTTAAACGTAATCAGCATACTAAAAAAGCCCAACTGGCAAACGTTCACAAACAAAAAACAAAACCAAAAGGTACACCGACGTTTTGGCTAGTCAAGGACTGGCCTTCATCAGGGCGCAAATCACGATTCAAAAGATCCCATCGTTTTTTAAAGGGATAACGCAGCAAGCCAATCGCAGTAAGGCAATGAAAACAGAAGGCGCGCATGCCCAAAATTAATCAGAAGGCGCAAATGGTGTGTGGAAAAACCTGTCAATGAGGAACCGCTGAGTTGTAACCGCGCTGCGTGACGCAATCACTACGATAAGCTACTGTATACAGTACTACGTTGTTTCATTCCTAATGCAGCTTTACACGCAGAGGATGATCGGTCGTTTAACTGTTCATAACGTTACCGTAGGACTCGAGAAAACGACGTTTCATAATATCAGTCTCGAACGATAAGATTTTTGATCTTAGCCAGGGGTGCACAACGTCTTCGCTAGTGCCGGCCGCGTTGCGTGTATTTTTATGAATTACGGTCACCACTGCGTTTAGGGTATTTTTTGCATGGTTGCTGTTCTGTTTCTACACACTGAGCCTAGCTGGCTTCCACACGCCTGATTTTCCGTCTACCTACACGTATCTTCATGTAGTGGACAAAGAGTTTTTGTTAATGCATGGCCGCCACAACTTATATTTTCAATTACAAGTTCACGGCCGCATAAATTTTTATCAAAGGTCGCATAGGGCCGCACAGCCACAGGTTGTGCACCGCTGATCCAGGCCAATCGGTGCTATGTTTGCTTGTGATGGCGTGCTCCGCCAAAGGCATTTACTGCATTTGGCATGACATTTCTCGATACTGCTGGCGTCCTCTTTTTCCGGGTAAACAAGGGTCTTTTGGTTTCACCTAAGTACTGTAAAGAGCAATCTTTACACCGGATTCTGCAAAGTGATAAGTTTATAATATATCACCTATTTTCCGAGTTCGCTTGATAGCTGGTTGTAGATTGTAAGCATTTAAACAATTTTAAATTTTTCTGTAGGTCGTGGAAAATATGGCAGAACAATCAAGCCATCGCTTGGCGTAATAGGGTCACGCGATGGTTTCCACCTGCATGTTTGCATGTGATTCGGGTAACCATTGCCGTATGATTTAAATGCCGCTTTTCCGATTCTTCTTTCCGTTTGCCAGAAGTTAGTCTCTCAGCACGAGACAAAAGCGTGTTAGCAACCGCGTATTTATGCTGCACGGGATGGTCAGACCAAAAATTTAGGTACCGTATTTTTTCGATTGTTATCCGACCTTGTAAGCCGCACGAAATGGTGTGTTAGTTAAAAAAGTATGGCAAGCCGCATTTTAATATAGGTGACCTGAGTCTCTGACATACTTTCGTATACTAGCACGTTTTGCGTTTAATTGGCAACCCTGGTAATTATGCTTCCACCAATACAACTGCCTTCTGTCCATAATCCCTACCGTGGCGGAGCGTGCATTTTTGCACGTGATGCTGAAGAGAAGACCGATAAATGGGAAGAGAGAGTTTAGTCAGAAAAACGATTGTATCTTGATTGTATGATAAAAAAAACATACAAACCGTGGTTTACAATCGAATAAATACGGTATCTTTCCGCGTGGGTGGGTCTGCTGCAAATAGAGTAGTGCACCTCCACAATGACTGCGCCTATTTTACATTCATAAGCGCGATTGAAGAATCAGTTTCCAACTGCATACTGAATTATTAGATGGTTGAATACTATTCAGGAAAGTAAAAAACTGGTCTGGGACTGCTCCGTTAATAACACCAAAAGTGTCGTCAACATAGCGTTTCCACACCTTGGCTGGGTTCTCCAATTTACTCAGAGCACGGTTTTCTACACATTCCATGACGAGATCGCCACAATGTAGAATACCGGAGAGCCGATTGCAGTGGCACAATTTCTCTTTAAAAATTTTCGCGAAAGGTTAGATTCATCGAACACGAGCGGAGGCAGGCCCTCACATATACAGTTTCATCTACAGACAATTTAGCGCACTTACTCAAATCCTCACAAGCCAACAAACTTCGTCTAGCTATAGACACTGTTAAATCAACATGTGCTTTCATAAACAGAAATACAACGTCGAAAGACACCAATACTTCGTTATCATGCCACTCAGCGTGGTCCAACTACTTTTGACCTACGGGCCATTTTACAAAAACGTGATAACTTACGGGTTACTTCAAATAATACGATACATAAAACAACAGACTCACTTCATTTAAAACTAGCAAAAGGAAGGTAAGTGCGTCGTTGAAATTGTTACACAATAGCAATTTATTACAAATCTCTATCAGTATCATGCCTGCATTCGAGGTATATCTGACAACATCGTTCATTTATCAATACCAATGTTAGTGGTGCAAGTCGGAGACTATCGTCCAGTGTTTCGTCTGCCATTCGATTTCTGTTTTTAGATTTGACTTGCTGCGTCGTAGAAAATGTACCCTCACATACGTATGCGTTTCTACAACACGGATTACATTTTAGTGCGAAATCTTTCAGATGGAGAAATCTTTCTTTGTTGAGTAATTTCCAGAAGCTCTCCACAGTCTCTAACACCGTTAGTATTGTACATTTTCATTAAAAGATGCTATGTTTGTTCTGTTGCGATCAGGGATGTTGTGGGATGGGAACGCGTACCCATATATTTTGCACTATAGCAACGTTACGTGAAGATTTACATTTTTCATTTCAGTTTCTACGTGTAGCGGCTGGAGCAGCATAAATGAATAAATGACAAGTTATCTCGTGTGTAGCACCGAAGCATGGTTGTGCAATTGCTGTTTGTGACGTCAACAACGGTATTTGCGTACTACACCAGTGGTTCCCAACCTCTTATGATGCATTCCTTCCTTTGCTCATTTCGGAACTTTTCATTCCTCCCCTACAGAACGTTCATTCCTCCCCTGTTCGGGTTCGTAGACTAGTATTAACTACAGTTGGAACAATGGTCTTTATTGTTGACAATAACTTGATTAATAAAAGTAGGACAAAAACTTTTCGTTGTCAATAAATGGCACTAAAATTTGTTAACAATAACGTATGATAGTTACAAATATAAAGTTATATAACTAATTTAAAGAGCCCGTGTCAACTTAAAAAAGAAGTACAACACTTAGTTACAATGAATAGGTAATTTAGCTATAAAGTGGAAATTCCTCCCCGGTTGGGAACCACTGCACTACACGCTTCGTATGATAGTGTGCATTTATCGAAACTGGGAATGCCGTTCCCACACCTTATTTTTCAGCACTACTACATCCCAGGTTGCGATCGGAAAGCCCGAGCGGCAAGTCCGAAAAGCTTCACACTGTGGCAGCAAGCAACAATAGAAATCACATGTCGTGATCACTCTATCATTGCTTGTTTGCGCCACATATATATGGGTGTTATTCTTCGCGCACATCCCGTTCGTGGTGAATAGCACACTCAACCCAACGCCAACCGAGAGGTGGCAACATTTTTAATTAAGATTAGCTATTGCAGTGATGGGCAATTAATTTGGCTCGAGGGCCACATTGAGATGGCCGTGTGTAGCGGATAGATGGACAGATTCATTTGGTGGTACTGAGTTCTTTGCGCCAGATGTACTCTTCAAGACAAAGAACGCCAGGGCATCGAAAAAACACAGATGTTAACCAGACAGATGCTCCAGTGGAGGGTTAGTGGCGGGCCGTACCTTCTAATTTGATCGGAAAATATATGAATGAGACAAAAACAATAACGGTACACAGAAAACGTACTGTTCTTGTGCAAATGCACTTTATCTAGCACAAGCAATTCAGTGAGACAAATATAACCTCACTTGGTTCTCAACAAATTTCAGGTTTGAATGTTTTTCATGAATGCTTCCGCGGGCCACTGAAAACGCTGTGACGGGCCACATGTGGCCTGCAGTTGGACCACACTGATCCAACTTAAGTTTACTGATGAAATGTTCGAAGTCTTTACAGTTTCGAACATGACACACACTATTTCCTATGAACGGTCCAAGTAACTTTTTTAGTGAACAATTAGTTGGAAAGCCAGTAAGGGACACAGTAGGTCGCAGAGACATCCCATGTTTATGAATCTTGAGTGGGCCATGCAATAGCGGTGCACTGGCATCAGGAGTTTTAAGGTAAAGCGTCTTTCTGAAAAAACTACCTTTTTATCCACCAGAGAAGATACAAAAGAGTTAATAACCTTGTGAGTAGCTTTGGTTGGGTCCTTACTCCTTGAGTAGTTCGATGTAGGTGCTGTCGTGCAAACATTTCTTTAGGTCTGTCATGGTAGTCTTCTTTGCTTACAATTACCGTAGCGTTACCTTAATCTGCTCCTAAAATTATTATGTTTGAGTCTTGGCGTAGCTCCATAAGCTCGTTGAACTCCGGCGTTTCAAAGAGCTAGTCGTAAGATGACGGTTATTTACGATAACGGAAACTTTGCTGCGTGGTATGTGGGCTGCGCCAATCTTCAAATGCCTTTCTCATAGATGTATGTGGTAAGTGGGTATCTTTTCGGGGGCCACCGTCTAAGCGTAGGGCTTCTTTCTGGACTTCCGCTAGTCGAACAGTGGATCTGTAAACTACCCAGGTTAATTCTGTCAACCGACGTCTGTCGAACATGCTCTACATGCGGAACTATGAGCTTACGGAGTACAACGTCGTGTTCATGATTAAGACCTTGGAGATGAAGCTTCTACTTGCATGTTTTACGTTCCAGTGGTTCCCGAATCGCACGCTAACATGAAGATCGAAGCTACCGCGTGATCCTATTACGCCAAACGATGGCTTGGCTGTTCCGCCATATTGTCCAGTACTAACAAAAAATTAAAACGTTATTTAACTGCTCACATTAAACAAACAGCTGTCAAGTCAACTAGGAAAATAGGTGATATATTAGAAACTTGTAAAAATCCAGTCAGGTCCTCTAAACGCCAAGGAGCAGTTTACAGCATCACGTATATAGATTGCTCGTTACAGTACGTAGGTGAAACCAAAAAATCCTTGTTTACCCGGAAAAAAGAGCACGCCAGCAGCGTAAATATTATGCCAAATACAGTGCCTTGGCGGAGCACGCCAAGTGTGCCAAACATACCACTGATTAGCCTGGAGATCAAAAATCTTTGCGTTCGAGACTGACGTTATGACGTCATTTTCTTGAGTCCTTTATAAACACGAGCGGCAACTTTATGAACAGTAAAACGACCAATCACCCTCTGCATATAACGCTGCAATTTGGAATGAAACAACGTAGTACTGTATATAGTAGTTGGTCGTAGTGATTGCGTCACGCAGCACGGCTACAACTCGTAGACCGGTTTTTGCACATATCATTTGCGCCTTCTGATTGGTTTCGGTCAACAGGCCCGGGCGTGCTTTGGGCATGCGCGCCTTCTATTTTTATTGCCTTACTGAGATGGGCTTGCTGCGTTACCCCTTTAAAAAACGATGGAAACTTCTGAGTCTTGTTCTGCGTCCTGATGAAGGCCAGTCCTTGACTGGCCAAAGCGTCGGTGTACCTTTTGGTTTTGTTTTGTTTGTGAACGTTTGCCAGTTGGGCCTTTTTGAATGCAGTTACGTTACGCCTGGCAGTCGAACTAGACATGTAACCTAATGTTGTTGCACAGAAAAATCGAAAGAACGTGCAACACAACCTATCAAACAAAAATAGAAAAGATCTACAACATCATTGCAATGCTGCTGACAAAGTTAAAAAGTGATAATCTACCAGTTTTCGCATAGTAAGCTCACACGTCAGTGCTTATCCGTGGTAAACCAAAGTCCAACGGCACGTTACGCAAACGCTTTGGACTTGCAAAACCATCAAAGCAATAAGACTGTGCGAAGCTTTTCTTTGACCAAGTTAGTAACGCACATTGTAGTATTGTGCGCAGATATCTCCGGGTTGATAATTAAAACAGTCGCACAAGTGTTTACACATACAATAAATTCAAACTTTTACTTGCAACTTAGCAATATGTTTGCTTTCAAAACGGGTATTGTCAGAGCATTCTACCGCATGTACATCACGAAAAGACAAATCAAATTAACGATTTTCTTCGAGGACTGCAATGCCCTGCCACTTGTTTAAGGGGAACGTTGCCAGGGCTTATTTCACAAATGAAGAGAACGAGAGGTCAGCAAGTGAAATTCATGAGCCGCATCAAAAGTAGCAATTGGCCATCCAGCCTGCGAAACTCTGGTTTGACGGTACCATTCAGCACTTTTGCTGTGATCACTTCCTGTGTATACATACCCAGAATACTTTGTTAATAACCATGCATTTAAAGTCCCGTGTGCAAGTTTGTGGAGTACCTTACCATGACGTAAGTCACACTTGAATCCCAGCACTTCGGCCAAGCGTGTCACGTCCTCCTTGGAAAGGCAATCATTCAGCATGGGAAAAAGTGGGGCAATCTTTTCTTTGATGGAGGCAACCGTTGACTGCACCTGCGAGATAAAAAAATAGAAGTTCGCAGTGCGTCAATAACTTCTTCTGGACGCATATATATATGCAAGACCATTATTTGTGCAGTTCCAAAACTTGTTCTATATACCGGTAGGTTCGCTGCAGTAGCCAGTATGAGTCAAACTTGAGAANCCATCAATGGTCCAACATATATGAAGCTCACAATCCGTGTGAGCTGAAAGTAATATCACGAACGCCAAAGCGATAAAACAGAGATATAGCACATGTGTTAAAGTAAAAAGTAAGAAGACGCCTATGAGACGAAAAACAAAGTAGGCCTACTGTATACTTTACAACAATATTGCCACCAGCACCCTATGTTTAGAAAATGCATTAATGAACTTCTACTAGACCCCCGTATGAAAGAAAAACACTTATTCCCTTTATTTTAAGAGGCACCTCGTATCTGGGCATAGCCTGAGAGATTCTCTGCAAGCAACAGAAACAAAACTTACATTTGAACCACACCGAAATAAAACTTCAAAATGAATAAATTCCAGCACTTATGTTAGGTTACTTTGAACGTTTGAAAGTTTTTAGAAACAAAAACACTACAATCAAAGATCTAAATGTATGTTGGACTTTTGAAACCACCTGCTTTCTTTTCACCCTCAGCAAGAATCAACTAATGATTCAAGCAAACATGAGAAAAAAAGCATAAAACTATCTTAAGCTGTCACAAATACACACAGACAAAAATAAACGAAAGTTGAAACAGGATAAGTCTTATTTGCTCAGCAACAAACATTATAAGACTGAAATTGTACTTTCTGTGCAGGTGTCTTGATTTTCTTTTTTTCNTGCTCCGGNTAGCGAAGGTTAACTAAGCTGCGCAGTGCTTCACGAACTTCAGAATCAGACGCGTCGGCAGCAGATATCATCAACAAAAGCACGTCCAGTTTTTTTGTTTCATCATTGAACCTTCAACAAGAACACAAACTTCACACTACCTGTATGTTATAGCAGTGCTCTTCAACCTTTTTTGTTATGGTGCACCTTAAAGATGTTTTGATGAACCCATGCACCCTATTTACTGACACGTCCCCCACCTAATTGCACCCATGTCTGTAAGTACCCTGGCCGAAATAAGTAAGTACCAGTGCAGCCACAGGTTTCTCTGCAAAAATCACTAGATTCGCAGAAAAAATTCACTAGATTTGAAAAAAATCACTAGTTTGAAGTTCATTATTATGGGGCGAGGGGCCGGAAGGTCATCGAGTCAAGCCCCTAATAACGCAACACAAACAAAACAAAAGGCACATAAACAAGAGTAAACAAACGTAAACAAAACGCAACATAAAAGACACACAACGCGTAAA
>JGI24022J15233_10001332_pt1 | contig 20226 bp, 10 predicted proteins | sample Ectturendosymbi2_FD_15233 | JGI IMG/M metagenome (IMG submission 15233) | reverse complement strand
TTTTCGAGTCTAATCTACTAGACTGGCCACGTTTTTTGAGATTTTTGCCGAGTCGCTAGAGCGAACAGGAGCGGAGATATTCATCGGCAAAGCCACGTTCGAATCAGCTGCTTTTTGCGAACCGCTTGAATTAACCCGGCTCTCAAAGTGTTAACTTGGGATAAATTTATCCCTGGGAGTAAATTTCATATTCCAAGGGGTAAATTTACTGAACCACAAACTGTAGCAAAAGTAAATTTTCATGAATCATTCTAAACTGTAGGACTTGGTTAATTTCATATTTTTAAGAAATAAGCACCATTGAGTGTATTGGGGGTAATCTGGTAATCTTGTTTGATAAAAGGGGGTAAGATATATAAAAAAGGTTAAGAACCACTGCCCAAAACCATATCCCTAAACCCTATCTCTAACCCCTAACTCCTAACACTAAACTTAAACCATATCCATAACTTATTCTTAACCCCTATCCCTAACCCCCTAATCTTTATCCCTAAACCTTATCTCTAACTCTTAACCCTATCCCAAAACCCCAACCCTGCTTTCAGAAATTTCTTACTCCAGATGCAGGTCCGAAAGAAAAATGCAGAATGTAGACAACTGGTTAGCAGCCGTAATGAATTCGCGGTCCACACGAGTGTCGCCATGTTGTGGCTGTGCAAAGTTGGTGAAGGTAGGTTCTATCAGGTGACATTTTCATTGCGTGTAACTTTGTAAATACTGTTGCAACCTCTCTGTTGCCGTTGCATTGAATGTATGATTCACCATGAATGGCATGTGTGCGAAGAATAACACCACATATATATGGTGCGAACAAGCAATAATAGAGCGATTGTGGCACATGATCTCTATTGTTGCTTGCTGCCACAGTGTAAAGCTTTGCGCACATGCCGCTTGGGCTTTTCCGATCGCAACAATACTTACTTCCGACAGGTTTCGTGCATAAATTCGTTGTCAGTGCATGGTAGTGAGTGCACCAACATGTTTTGTTATCATTATTTTCTGAGTTGGTGTTCAGCTAAAAATTGACCAGAAAATATTTCTGGATCTTTGTTAACCACTGCATAATGAATTGCTGATTATGCAATTTATTTTTCTTGGCAGATCTAGCCATAAAGTGAAAAGTCATCATTTTCTAATTGTTAGGTTTTCAGGATGAGATATATAGCTGAGCTTTGGGCAAAAATTGGTCTGTCATGACAGCAGGGCTGTAACCAGGGAGGGTGCAAGGGGTGAAACCCCTTTGGAAGTTTTTTTGCACCCAATAGAAAAATTTGTTGGGCATAGTAAAACTCTTCTCCCCCCTGGTGTCCCAAGCTGGTTACATGCCTGCATGATAGCCTCTTAGACACCTTTGACTGTGATCCTGATCATGGATAAACTAATGCGTTGATGTTTTTTTTTCAGGTCCACCTTTGACTGTGATCCTGATAATGGATAAACTAATGCGTTGATTTTTTTTTTCAGGTCTTGCTAAACTTATAACAATATAAACTTCCTACTGTCATGCAAAAATGAAAAGAACGGTTGACATTAAATGCACCTATCCTCATTATACTTGTTCAAGATCAAAGTATAGGGACTATAATTATTGCTTTAAGCATGTTTTGGAAGATAGTTCTTCTCCATTTGCAGCATGTCAGTATTTGTCAAAATTTACTCAAAGACGTTGTCACAAACCTGCATCCAAGTATGAACGAAATGCTGTATTTTCTGCTTGTGAATTGCACAAATGTGTAAAAGCTCGTACTCCAAAGCAGAACACAAAATCACAGATTGGAATATCAGGATCTCCAAAAAATGTTGATGGTAGTTCTTATATGGCACAAGCTGTTTCTGTGCTAAACACATCTTCTCTTGAGTTTGAAGAATCAAAGGGTAACAAGCAAGAAACAGTTGAAACTGATCATGAAATGCAAAAAAATGACAAATGGTTGGTGAAAAACTCGTTTGATTGGAAATTGACAGAATCTGATTTGGATGTTGGCATTAGCATTGGAAGAGAAAGTCTTCTTGACAAAAGTTTTGTGGTTACTGCTGAGGAAGCTCTTATTCTTGCCAGAGATAATCTTGTTCAAATGCAGGCTTTGTATATAGATCAATTCAAGCAGCTTCACAAGGAACTGCTAGAGAAACGACACCTGTTTTTAACTGACAAGCTTAACGTTCATCCTGATGGGATGCCATCAAATGTCTCAACAAATCTTACTGCTCTTAATGGGTTTCGCTGTTTTGTTGAGGGAGAACATTATATGCTTTTAAAACAAGCTAAACAAAAACGTGACGAAGTTTCAGGAAATAGGCGTGTGTCAACAGACACATTTCCTAGATGTTGCCATGTTAGTCGAAGCATTCGTTGTCGTTCACCATGCTTACCTTACACAAAGTTCTGTGTTCTGCATATTGTTGAAGACCCATTGCAGATCATGTTTAAAAGTTGTTCTTATCCATCTTGTAAAGCACCTGTTTCTCTGCTTACAGTTACTGACAATTCCTCTATTGAAAGAGGGAAGATTTCAAGTGTTTATTGTAAATTGCATGATTCTTTGCCATGTTTCCAACAATGTTCCTTCCCAGTCACTGCCATGAATAAATCTGTTTTGACAAACAAAGATGAAAATTTTGAACCAGCAAAAATGGCTGATGATTCTGTTAAGGTGTTTGATGTGAAAAAAACAGAAGACCAGCAGTTTTGTGAACTACGGAATAATAGCTGTAATGTGGAAAAACTCAGTAATGCACATACAAGTCAAATTCTGCAGGAAGTTGATAAGAAGGATGCCAGTACTGGTTTGGAAAAATTTGAATCAATTCATGCACCTGCCAAAAAAAGAAGTTCGCATATGGAATCATCCTCTAGCATTGATGACTTACAGCCAGGACAGTGTTATGTCATGCAAAGTTTACCATGCCAGCATGAACCTGAACTTTGTTTGCAGTTGGTAAAAGGTATTGGTACTGATGGTAGCCCAGAAATTGGAGATGGTGTTGTTTTCAAACAACACCTCAGCCATGTAGGGCTGGGTGGCATTTCTGAATTTGATAAAACTAGGATTTGTCCAGAAGAGAACCCAAATAAAGCAGTGCTATCATTGCATTCTTCTGAAACATGTGCAAAAATTAAGCATCATGGCTCATATATGTCGGTGAGTGTAGAACCAAGTGATAGAGTCCCTAATTCAATGCCATTGTCATGCACAACACCACCACTTGATGTTTTCAAAAGATCTGAAAGTCATCTGACACAGAGCATTAAAGTTGTTGATGCATCTGACTGTGACACTGCATGTGAACTTTCTGATATCGTGCAAATGCCACCCTTGGTGCCATTACGTAATGCTGATCAAAGGCTGAGCAAATTATCCCATAGTGATGACAAAAATCTTGCCAACAGCTCAGAACCCTCTGGATTAGTTATAGATTCTGAAAATGAAGCAGTGTGTACAAAAAGTAGCATGGCATGTGATATGGTTTCAAACATTCAAATAGACCCTAATGAAAGTGGGTCACATGATTCTATGCAGCATAACCGAAAACCATCTTGTCCAGATGAGGAGACTGCTGTTGCATCCCTTTTGTCATTATGCTCAGCAACATGCTCACCTGATAATTTAAGTGACTGTCTGTGAAATTGCGTTGTCATCACAGCATCATCGAAACATGTATGAACCGTGTAAATGGCATTCTTTAGATGCTACCTTTTTATTTTTTCAAAAGTAATGTGATTCTTGAAATGTGCTTCTGCTGAGTGCTTCTGGGTTTGTTACGCTCTTATGTGGAATATGCATGCTTTTGCTACAGCTTATTTTCAAGAGACATAATGTGCCATAGTTGGTTGCCCGGTTAAATTACTACTTCCGTCTTCTGATTTCAACACTTATGGCATTTGCTAGTTGCATAAATTGTAAAACATATGCTGCAGTTCTTACCTTGAAATATATGCTTTAGGTGCATGTCAATAATGTTGATAAAAATGCTTGGGCTACTGATTGCCAAAACTCAAGCAAGTTTTCACTGGAATTAAGGTATTTCACATGCGTCATACAGTACCTTAAAACAGGCTGTTAAATACCTAAACTAAATATTAGCATTGAACAACTTTGGCACCAATGTACCTGATACTCGTACTTCAAAATCTTGCATGTACTCTTGTGCTATTTTCTGCCACTTTGCAACTGCATAACACACCAGGTGATGTGCTAGAGAGCTGTTCAAATGCTCAAAAGATATGGCAAATCTTTTAGATTGCAATGAAAAAAATTGGAAAGTTTTAGATTTGGGCTTTTTTGCAGATGATATCATAAGTGGGGTAGGTTTTAGGCCATTTTGGCTCAGGTTACTTGGCCCTGAGCCCCAACTGCTAGATGGAAGTTTTTGACTATAGTTTTTATTGGAAACTAGGCTAGAATCCGAGTTAATTGAGCCTTTGATTGGCTTTCTAGCATTTTTGGTTCAAAAGTTCTGCTCTAAAAACAACAAAAATTGATATTTAATTAGTTCATTAATTAGGAGATTAATCAATTATTTTGTGGTTTCTAGGCCATAACTTTTGAACCAGAAACGCTTGAGAACCAATCAAGAGCTCTTAAGACTTAAATTATAGCCTAGTTTCCAGTTAAAATTTGAGACAAAAAACTCCATCTACCAGTTAGTGCCCAGGGCCAAATTATCTGAGCCAAAATGGCCTAAAACCTACCCCACTTATGACATCACCCACAAAAAAAACAAAATCCAAACCTTTCTAACTTTTACCATTGCAGTCTAAAAGACTTGCTGCATCATTTGAGAATTTGAACAGCTTTCTAGCACAATCGCCTGGTGTATTATGGAGTTGCAAAGTGGTGAAAAATAGCACAAAAATACGTGTGGGATTTTGAAGTACGAGTGTCTTGTACACTGTCGTTCAAGGTGTTGAGGTGCGTGAACAACTTTTTTTCTAGTTTTCTTGTAGATAATTACTGACAGTTGAAGTTATTTCAAACAAGGCTCAAATTTAACATTAAGCACTAAATCAAACAGTATCAATTTTTTCAAATGAAAACTTTCGATAATTTAATGTACCGTATTTACTCGATTGTAACCCACGGCTTATAAAAGTTTTTCTTCCATCGTTTCGTGCAGCGTACCATTAACACCTTAGCTGCCAAGCTGTTTCAGCCTAAAAACCAGCAGTGTGCACAAGTCTTTGCATGGGAATAATTCTGGCGCCGAAAGTGCTAGAGAGATTTTCAGACTTGGCAAGTCTCTGAGTATGCAGTGAAAATTTTTTTTGGTTTTGTGTTTTGGATGTTTTGTGAGTGACAATGTAAATGGAGTAGTTTTAGGCCTTTTTGGCACACTTAGTCTGACCCTAGGCCCAAACTACAAGATGGTAGTATTTCGCTCAAGTTTTTATTGGAAACTACGCTAAAATCTGAGTCATTTGTTACTTTGGATGACTTACTGGGGTTTTGGCTTCAAAAGTTATGAACTAAAGACAAGTAAGTTAGTCATTAATCCACTAATTAGATAATTTTTTTGTTTATTTTAGATAATCAGAAATGTTAGAATCAAGAACTTAGAAGACTTGGATTCTAGCCTAGTTTCCAATGAAAATTTGAGCGAAATACTTCCGGCTAGCGGTTGGGCCCTAGGCCAGGTAACATGAGCCAAAATGGCCAAAAACCTACCTCACTTGTGATGTCACTCACAAAAAAACTGGAATCTCTAACGCAGTGGTTCCCAAACTTGTTTGAGCCGTTACCCAAATCAAGGTAGCGATTACATCTTAATACCCTCAATATTTCGCAGTTATCGCTCATAATATAGATAAAGAACAACATTGTTTTTGGTTCTGCATTACTCCCCGAAGAATCGCATGCTACTCCTGAGGGGTAATTTACTCCCAGGTTGGGAACCACTGCTCTAGCGCAATCAGTTGAGGAGCTATGTGGTTGGTAAGTCAACTGAAATGTATAGCCCAATTTCCAAGTACAATATATTCGTATGCTGGCAGCAGGATGGCTTACATTGTTTTTTTCTTTATCTTGTCGAAAAGGTCTACATACGTTCAGCTTTTCTTTGGCTACATTTTGTCGACCAGACACTGTTTGCATTCTCTTTTCAGCATCATGTGCACATCCATCACAGGAGGGATTATGATTAACAGAAGACAATTGTAGTGGTGTAGACATCATCAGGATTGCCAAAAAAGCGAAACGCGCTAGTATGTGAAATTATCTAAGAGGCCTAGGTAACCTATGTTCAAGTGCGGCTTACTATCAAGGGCGGCTTACAGTTGAATAAATATGGTAACTTGTATAGTTCTGGTGACGTGTTAACAACACACTGTCAATGTGGTGTAAACACGCCTTTAGTTGCTTGATTCAAAATTACATAACTCAACCATTTCTTGCTCGAATGATATCAAATTTTCTGGAAAGACGCATGTATACAAGCAAATCGTTTCTGTAAATTTTTGTTGCACACAACCTAGTGTGAAAAAACTTATGTTTTAGACAACAACTTATTGTATCCTTCTGTACAAGATGAAGGTTTGTAGGCTGTGCATTCAATGCAAAACTATATGACATCAAGAGTTCTTACCTGATTGACCTCAAATTTGCAGGGCAAATGCCTGTGGGTATGAAGAAGATTATTATAAAATTTCGTTGCAAAAAACTGATACAAAAAAGTTGTGTTTTAGGTAGCAAGTGATCGCAACTAACTATTTTCAAAAAAGCGTAACTTGTGGGCAGCAAGTGAAGTTGTTCAATGCAAAAATGTAACTCAAAAATTCTGGCTTGATTTGCCTGAAACTTTCAGGACTGCTGCATGTAGGTATGCAAAACATGTAAATTTTTACTGCAGTATAAAAAAGTTGCTCTGTTACACAACAACTGATTGCACCTTGCTATTTTGGAAAAAATATTGTAGCCTGGGCTTAGGAGAGGATGCTTAACACAAAAATTACATAACTGAAGAAGTTTTTGTTTGATTTGCTTGAATTTTTCAGGCCTAATGTGTGCAGGCATGTAGAATATTTGTGGAAAATTTCATTGGAAAATACCAAGTGCAATGCATGTTATGTAGAATGGAGTGGTCACAAGTGTAAACTGCCACCAAACCATCAGATTGTTTCTGGATATAGTAAAAACCACCAAAGTTTTTATCCTACTTATAATATTTTAAAATTTATTTCATGTCACAAAAGTAAAGAATCTATTTTTATTGCAGTTGGGATTTTTGATGTGTTTTGGTCATCATGGAGAACAGTGTTTTCTTAAAGAGTATTCCATTGGTGTTTGGAGACCATGGAACAAAGTTGCTCAAGGTAATGCTATATAAGCTGTTGAAGACACAGATTGTAGTGTTAATTCTTGGTTTGCGCTTTTGATAAAAATTTTTTTAGAGCATTTAAGGATTTGCAATAAGCCGTATGGCAGAAAAATTTATTTGTGACTGTTAGAAAGATTAGTTTTTCTCTGTGATCAGTGTCAGCTGAGGTTATCTGAAAATCATTCATCCTGATTCAGTGGTGCATCTAGCCTGGAAAAAAGGAGTCTGTCGCTGAAGGGCAGCTGCTGATATCACTTTTCAGCATAAAACCACATTTTCTCTTAAGACTAGAAATCAACTGATGAATTTTGCGATGTTGCCGATGCTGTTATTTTTTAGCTACAGACACTTTGGTCATTTCTTGCTGAGACATTTTAGTCACTGAAACATTGTGGTGATTTGTCTCACAGTTTTATTAAAACTCACAGTAGTAGTGTTCATTAGCCCATGTATTCAATCATTATGACCCAAATGACTTAATTTTTTTCGGTCATTTCAAAAATATTACGGTCTATGACTGAAAAATGACCGAATAACAAAGCCAGTGCTGATGTATCATATTGGCAAAATTCAGCCGATATACAACATATTAGAAATATTTGCTCATAAAAGCCAATATGCTATTTTTCTGCAAAGATTGTTCGAAACCCAGTTGCTACTTTGTCTCTGATTAATTAATGCAAATTCTCTGTCCTATTCCATATGATGTGCAGCCATCCAAATACATCAAGCAGTGTGCAATATTCGGACCACTCTGCAATCGTCCCAATAAACCGTTCTTTGGGGTAACATTTGTTTTCAGGTTTTTGTGCGGCAAGCAGATGGCTGCCTGCCAACAAATCAGGGTAGCCTGCATGCCGTGGTGATTGACTATCTTAGTGATCCAGTTTTGTGCAGAATTACATGTTTATGTTGCTTCATCGCACTGAAGTATTGTCTTTCATCTGTGGTTTGAGTGTTGAAAAATATCATCATCGGTTATCAGCAATGAAAAATAAAAACATTGGTATTGGCCCAAAAAAGCCTTATAGATCAAGCTCTACCTAAAACCCAATCAACTTGGCCTGTAGGGCTAGCAGTCCAGCGCAACTAACTATCTAGCATAGATAGTGATGATATCGATCTGATTGTCAAAACACTTTGGAAAGATTTCCTAGTTATATTGCTTTTGGTCACAGTGCATTTATTACATCATAGTCACTGTTTATACCTACGAACATGGTGCTGGAAAGGTACTTAGCTTGTCGAACATTCAGCAAATGTCAGCCATACAGCAGTGAGAGCTGTTTATCCATACGTACATACACTATGCACGTATAAAATTGATGCTGACAATCAGCTGCACAACTGCATCAGTGGAGCGCTGTCTATTGAGATGATGGTGTTATAAATATACTTGCAAAATCATTGCAGAGAAGAACAATTGAGTTGCAATTGCTCTGATGATTTTACAACGTAATGTAAAAGTGGATTACTCAGTCAATATAGAAACAACATCTTCAACTGTTCAATTCTAAGAAGGCTATTTTTGAAATACAACGCTTGACTGATTTTTTGTTCAGATAATGCGACCACAATTTCTGAGGCTACTCTTGTGCTTTTCAACATGAGGAATTCCTTGTAAAAACATAGCTTTACTGGAAACGAACCCGCATTACTTGGCGTGATCTGGAGAAAGGCCTAAATCAAGGTGTATCAAGACTCAGATTATAGCTTAGCAAATAATAGGCTCCTGCTTAGTTAGTGGTGTGCCTTCTTGATGTTTATTGTGTCCGAAGGTGGCAATTTCTCAATCAACTGTGAAAAGGCAACAGCATCTCCCATCAGCATTGCGAAAGTTTTAACACTTGACTGCATGCAGGAATTTTGAGCCTTGGTAACATTATGAGAGAGGGTTTGTCTTGTGATCACTGAAACTTTCACAGAACACTCCTGTCTGACCGTCGGTTGTCATGGCCGACACTCGCGGAGGCCAAGTCCAGGTTGGTGCTGACGTTCCATCGGTGAGGAAAGGAACTGCTACCCCGTTTGGGTTGTGCAGAAGCTCAAGGTTGTTGGCTGCTGCCCAGGAGGACAGGCTCTCACTGTCAGGAGATGTTGTACCACAGTTGACTTGCCAGCAGTTGAAGTTGCCAGCATACAGACTGGGGTGTGGGAATGCCTGGATGGCCACTGGTATGGCTCACAAGGGTGGATGTTGGTAGATGTCTTTTATTTATACATTTCTTGAGAAAAACCGCATTTGACATTTGTTGACTATTTCAAAATTCAACATCGAAACGACTTTTTATTGAAATAAATTTATTCCGGCTCATTGTTTCAGACACAATTTTGGCTCCAAGATCTTCTCGATTTGACGAGCAATTTCTCTGCTTTGGGAAGGAATGGTATCCTATAAGGTGAATTCCCAAACATTGCCATCTCTTTTTCAGAAACATCCCATCCAGGCTTGCTCTTGTCATGTTTTGCACACAAATTTATTTGCTCTGTGATGTATCGAAGGATATCTTGGGTCAATATTTTGAGCCAAATTTCAAAGCAAGGTCTGAGCGATTCAGGATGCTTATCTGTTAAGTTCTTTCTCTGCTTTTGAAAACGATATCGTTGCTAAAAAATTATTTTTTCTCCATTTTGGAAAATTTATTTTTCTACACTTTTCCAATCGTGAATGTTGATTGTCATCATCAGATTCTGGACGAATGTCCTATTCCAGTTCTTTTTCCTGCAGGCTCAAAGGCCACTTGGAAATATTCTGATATATTTTTAGTATCACTCTTCATTTTGCCCAGCTTGATCTCCAGCAGCAGGTGGCAAAATGATGTTTCTAGGATTTCTCATAATTCGCAATAGCTTTAACCACAGTTGTATTGTGAGTGGAACACCTGGACGTTCCATAAAATTGTTTTGAATCCATAACAGTTTCCAGTGTGCTAAAGTCAATTGTTCAGCTCTGACAAAAGTAATTCATGTTCCTGCATTGAGATATATCAACCTGAAGGCCTGAAAGTAATGCTTGAGGAAAGGTGATCCTCGTAGCTATGAACAGGGAACACAAAAAGGCATTGCAAGTTTCATCTGCATAATATGTCCAGCTATGTGCAGAACATTTATCATAGCCTGTTCTACATGCTCACTATTTGAAAGCAGAAACTCACTCATTGTAGTTAAATCTTCAACTTCAAGAGCACTATTGTGCAATGGGTGTGCTTTTAGATGACAATAACTTGCTAAAATGTTACAGCATTGCCATCTCCATTCAAAATAAATTATGACCACAAAAAGAACATTTCTGGCACATTTCTCTCTTGTGAAAATGTTATCTAGCTTTAGTCAGCCTGCTGAGGAAACACAATGTCTCTCATTTAGTGCTACCATAAAGCAGCATCCATTATCAAAGTTACATCAGGTCCCCAAGGAGTGGTTTTCCTGTCCCTTACGACACTTTCGTGCTGTGTATCTTTCAGAGAAGAGCTGTTGGTGACTTCATGTCTCGCCCTTTACCAAACTGATAAATAGATTTCCGAGAGATAGAAAGTTTGTAGGGTGAAAGAGTATTTCTACTTGTATATGTTCTGGTGCAGAATTGGAAAAAGCGATCTGTTTGTTTATTAACATTTTCGCAGCTGGGTTAAATCAAGCGGTTCACACAAAAACAGCTGGACCGCACATGGCTTTGCGCAGGAATTTCTTTGGTCCGGTAAGCGCTACAGACCCGGTAAAAGTCTCAAAAGACGCGGCAAGTCTTGTAGTTTGCACTCAAAAAACTTTTTTTGGTTGGAGGGTGTGACTTTTTTGTGAGTGACGTCATAAGTGGAGGTCTTTTAGGCCACCTTGGCCCACTTCACCTGGCCCTGGGCCCAAACTGTCAGATGGTAGTATTTTGCTGAAGTTTTCATTGGAAACTAGGTTACAATCCCAGCCTTTTGATACTTTGGATGACCTGCTGGGGTTTCTGGTTGAAAAGTTATGATCTAAAGTAATAAAAATATTTGACTAATTAGTAAATTAGATAATTAATTAATTTGTTTATTTTAGATCATAACTTTTGCACCAGAAACACTAGAAAGTTGATAAAAGGTTCAAAAGACTCGGACTTGAGCCTAGTTTCCAATGAAAACTTAGCGAAATACTTTGGCCTAGCGGTTGGGCCCTAGGCCAGGTAACATGAGCCGAAATGGCCCAAAAACTACTTAACTTATGACGTCAGTCACAAAGAATCCGCACCCCCAACCAAAGTAGTTTTTTCGAGTACAGTCTAAAAGACTGGCTGATCCGTTTGAGGCATTGAACAGCTCTTTAGCACAATCGGTGGAGGAGCTGTGGCGTTGGTAAGGCAACTGATAACTGCTTGTTTTGGCCGATTTCAAAGTACGAATATATCGTACCCCGGCTCTCAAAGTGTTAAGATGTTACATAACCGAAAATGAATCAGAAAATTCATTTTCTTGCGCATTCAGAACAATCTCACCGACTTGAGTGGCACAGAATTGGAAAATGTGCATGAATAATGAAAAAACAATAGGAAAAGAGTTATAATATGCTGAAACTGCAAATAAGCTTTCAAGATGAATTGCAAATATAAAAAATTATCTTTTACCACCCCAAGTGAATTCTATTCTTTTTGTCACCACCCATTCCTGAGGATATAATTACACTCATTAATGGATTAGACTCTAAAAAGTCATGTGGACACGAGGATGTTACTTGCGTGCATTGAAATTGTCAAAATATTTGTTGGCACCTCTTCCATCAAATGTTGTAGACAAAAGCATATGTGACAGTGTCTTTCCGGACGCTCTAAAAATTTCCAAAGTACTACCAATTTTTAAGTCTGGAGATAGTGAAATCCCCACTAATTACAGACCAGTATTAGTTCTAACAAAGTTTTAAAAAATTTTTGAAAAATTACTGTATGTAAGACTGAACGACCGAAAACAACTTGTTGAGTCAAAAACAATGTGGTTTTCAAAACAATGATTTCACATCCCTGGGTATTACAGACTTGAAAAAAAAACCCTGAAACCTCGATAAAAAACTTAATACAATGTGCGGTTTTCTTAGATCTAAAAAGATTTAACTCACAGAATCACTCCATTTTGCTACAAAACTTGATTATGGCATCAGAGGAAATGTACTTAAACTAATACAGTTTTATCTCTACAACAGAAAGCAGTACGTTCAGGGGTGCAATAGTAAATCATCTTCAAATTCAATTATCGCTGTGGTCTCCCAGAGCTTCATTTTATAGGCCCATTGTTTCTTCAATATTGATAAATGACTTAACCAATTCAAATTTTGTGAAAACTACACTTTTAGCTGATGATACAGTTTTTGTTCAGAGCGACAACCATATGAGAAAATTACAAAACTCAGTTAATCAGTAAATTACAAATGTAATGGATTGGCTAACTGCAAACAAACTTCACTAAATATTTCCAAAACAAAATATATGTTGATCACAAACAAACGTGTAAGCACAGAATCCTTTGTAAAAAGTGTAAACAGTAATATTATTGAGAATTTTGACTTACACAGTGGCACATCAAACCTCAAAAAAGGGGTCTGTAGCTGAAGGGCAGCTTTTGCTCACTTTTTGGTGTAAAACCACATTTTCTCTTAACACCTTGGCTGCCGGTACGGTTTAGGCTCAAAACTAGCAGTTCACACATGTCTTTGCACAGGAATATCTCCACTACCAATTGTGCTAGAAAGCTGTTCAAACTCTCAAAAGACTCGGCAAGTCTTGTACTTCGCAATTAAAAAAATTATTTGGTTTTGAGTTTCGAGTTTTTTGTGAATGACATCATAAGTGGAGCAGTTTAGGTCTTCTTGGCCCACTTCGTCTGACTCTGTGCCCAAACCACTAGATGAGGATTTCGCTCAAATTTTTTTTAGAAACTAGGCTAAAACCTGAGTCTTTTGATACTTTGGATGACTTACTGCGGTGTCGGGTTCAAAAGTTATGACCTGAAAACAAAATTAAAAATTAACACCTTGAGTGCCGGGGTGCGATATATTCGTACCTGGAAATCAGCCAAAACCAGCAGTTGTCAGTTGCTTTACCAACACCATAGCTCCTCTGCCGATTACGCTAGAGAGCTATTCAAACCCTCAAAAGATTTGGAAAGTCTTCTACTCTGCACTTAAAAAATATTTTGGTTGGGGTTTGTGGATTTTTTGTGAGTGACATCATAAGTGAAGTAGTTTTTGGGCCATTTTGACTCTCATGTTACCTGGCCTGAGACCCAACCGCTAAGCCAAAGTATTTTGCTGAAGTTTTCATTGGATACCAGGTTCGAGTTGGAGTCTTTTGAGCCTGTGATCGACTTTCTAGCGTTTCTGGTTCAAAAGTTATGATCTGAAACAGCCATGTCCAACCCAAATGGCTTAATGAGCCAAAAAGTATGTCAATATCTTAACCAGGGCCGCTAGCACCTTGCATGTGGGAGTGAAGATGTTACACAATACAATGATGAATTTGGAGAAAGTTTTATTACAAGCATTGTTTCCTTAGGAGATGCCCAGCACAAAACCATTGGCAAAGTCTGCAATTTTGTTTGTTTATAGGCTCTTCATCAACAGCAGCAAAATTCCCAATTGTGTGATGTTTCTTTGGTGGTGGAAAACATTTCATTTCCTGCCCACAAGGCTGTATTAGCCGCTCACAGTGCTTACTTTCAAGCACTTTTTGAAGGTGGAAAGCAGTCAGATGAAGCTGGATCAAAAGTATGAGTTGTGAAAATTTGTGTGATGCAAAAAGTTCATTTGACATAGTATTTTCCAAAAAGTTCATTTGACATAGTAAATAAATATATGTATGTTGCACTAAAGCCAATCTAATTGCTTCTTTGTTGTATTCATCACAAAATTTTTGTGTAGATTTTTTGCAAAGCTTCCCATTAGCACATTTGGAGCCGGTACGGTTCGCATGAACCACGTTTCCAGTGTTACTTAGCAACTCATAACTTGCCAGTTAATTGTGCCAGAAAGCTGCTGAAACCCTCAAAAGATGCAGTGAGTCTTCTTTTTTGGATTTTTTTTAATTAGAAGGTTTTTGACGTAGGGTGTTTTGTGGGTGACATTGTAAGTGGGGTAGGCTCAGACCATTTTAGCCCAAGTTACCTGGCCCTGGGTGCCAACCACCAGGGGGAATTTTTTGACTCAAGCTTTTATTGAAAACTAGGTTTGGGAACTAGAAGACTTGCCTCATCCTCTGAGGGTGTCAACAGCTCTCCAACTCGATCACCTGGTGAGTTATGGAGTTGTAAAGTGGAAAGTGGTGCAAAAATAGTGCTTAATGCGGGATCTCAAAGTACGAGTATATCGTACATCAGCTCCCAAGGTGTTAAGTTTAGTAACATTTTCTAAAAAATCTAATGTCTGCATTGTAAGACAGGCTCAGAACTTCTAAGGTTCACTTTCATAGTGACCTACTCTTCTTGAAGTGTGCACGACATGTCAGTTAATCGGAGGCATATTGTGTGCTTCTATTACAAGTAGCTATAGTTTTGAGCAGGTTTTACTAGTACTGTATTGGTCATTATGACACTGTTGCTGCAAATGTGTTTTGTGACAGTAATTCACTGCTGACAAAAATCAGCTATTTACATACTATCCATTATGTATTGCCCCAGAAATTGTAAGTTCACGGCAAACATAAATGTGAAAAATTGTTCAAAACATCAAAAGCTTCGGCACGTCTTCACATCTGCAATGAAAAAAAATCTTTGGTTTTGTTTTTTTGTTAGTGATGTCATAAGTAAGGTATGTTTTTGGCCATGTTAGGCTGCTGGCACCTGACCTGGGCCCAACTGCCTGATGCAAGTATTTTGCTGAAGTTTTTATTGGAAACTAGGCTAGAATCTGCATCTTTTGAGGCCTTGATTGTCTTTCTAACGTTTCTGCTTAAAAACTTATGATTTCAAATAAACAAACAAAGCAATTAATTCCATAATTAGATAATAACTTTGTTTGTTCATGTTTTTGCATGAAATTTGTCCAAATCAAAGCAGTTGGGAGGCTACAATTTTTCATGAAAAAAATCTCACGAAGACGCAGCTCCATTGAGACCATTGTTAGGTCTGGTTTTTATATGCATCATGACTTGCAATGAATATAGCACAATTGGAAAGGATGTTATATTTCAAATTTCAGGAATATTTAAAGCACCAGTAGATTGCATAAGGGAAGGGTATCTCTCTACAGAACATTGGCATGCCGATGTTTGATCTGCGACAAGCGCTAACTGACTAGTATGCTCACATGCTTCCCAGACAACGGTACTGTGAATTTTTGAGCTTTGGCAACTTTTCTGAGGCTGACCTGTGAACGTGCAAAATTTTGTGAACATGTGGTATGTAGCCTAAAATGTTTTGGAAAGGATTTGGTGTGTTGGCAATTGATTAGTGTAAAGGCAACAGAACGTTTGCCAGGTTTCCCGTTTTAGCCTAAAGTTAGAAAACGCCTAGCAGTATCTGCCTTCTGGGATTTGAATTTATCACCAAAACCACACGATAACAGTGGATATCACCTTGTGGAAACCACGGAAGTGTTAAATTAGGTGGTGTTTAACCACTTAGAATGATCTATAGAATTTGAATTACTCCAGAGAAACCTTGGTGGCAGGAACAACCAAAACATTCATGTCAACTGAAAATGAAATGTTTACCCTGGACTTTGTCATGGTCTTGTTGGTGTTAGTTCTATCAGTGAAATGCAAATCTTCAGGTGTAGAGTTGCAAATGACTTGCCATTGTTGCAGCAATCACTGCAAATGCAACTTACAGTACAGTGTAAATGGATGTGGTGCCTGTGAATCAACTGTGAGAGCCTACCATCGTAAAAAGTAAGCATAACGACACTTTCTTTTTTGCACCATTGAATATTTAAAGGCACACTGGTTAACATCACTGCCCCATCCTTCTTGAAGCCTAACAGTCCAAAAAATGAATACGTCTTACTGCTGTTTACATGAAAATCAAATTTTAAACATGATATTTGGTGCTGCAGCAAGGGTGAAAACCACACTGAAAACCTTTCAGATTCTGCTTGTTAATTCATAGTATCTTTTATCAAAGCATTTATCATTTGCTCTTGGAAAAGCTAAGAAGGGATATGTCAATGATGATATTACTTCTTTTATGTCTTTTTCAATGTTATTATGATCAATGCAGTTTACCAGAACATTGCTGTCTTTTCAGATCTCTGCTCTGTTCTGGCTAACCAAATATTTGTTGTTTATTCAAGGTCTTTCATCCTTCGCATTCAGGTTTCACCATGACCTATAAACATGTCAATAATCTAATGATTTTACTGTTGAAGTAAGTTCAACACCAGTGGTGTTTTCTTGGCGAAGCACGTATATTGCGTTCCATAATTTAGCCATGACATTTTTCAAAACAACTTTAAATTAATCTTTTCGTCTGCTGAAAATATGGTTTGCACTGCTGACTGGGACACCTTTTGATTGTGGATTCAGGGGTTCTTAACCTGGGGTCCATGAACCCCTTGAATGTATTTTAGGGGATCCATATACCAAAGTCCAATGAAGAAAATTTTCTAGTCTCTATCTGCCCATTTCCATCCCCCTATTAAGTTAAATCACACCATAACTGTTGTCTGACATGTATATCTAAGCCTAACTGGTAATTCTAGCACCAGTACTACCTTCATGATGTAATAGTCCACACTGTCCATGAAATTTTCTACTATCACTTTGCATGTGCATTGATGTGAATAGAAGACTTGTATATTTCATTCATGTGTAGGCCTGATTATCGATCCCACCGCCTTCTTGCACTCCAATCGCAAAGCATGGAGCACCATCGATAAACTTATTGGCAAGTCGAGACACTCCTCAAATCTATCCTCTGTTTCAGCAAACTCAATTGCCTCACAACTCATGAAGAACAGGTCACATAAGATGGGGGACCGTAAGCCAACAAGGTTCATCAACAAGGAGGGGTCCAACCTATGGAAGGTCCCAACACTGAGGGCGATAGCATCCTTCACACCAGAGGAGCTTGCTTATGCCCTCAACCACCTGGAGCCAGGAAAATCTCCTGGTTTGGATTATATTTTCACAAAGTTAATACTCCATGCCGGACCAGCTCTCAAATCCTGGTTATGTGATTTTTTCATCTCCTGCATGTGCCAACTCAAAATCTCCAGGATCTGGAGAAGAGCACTAGTAGCGGTCCATCAGCCCAAAAATCCATGGGGGGGACACAAAGAGCCTTTGCCCTATATCCCTACTGTGTGTCTTCAAGATCGAGAGTCTCATCTATGCTTGTGTCAAACCAGGCAGGCTTTCAACACAGGAGGTTGACTGTAGATCAGGTCACCTTACTGATGCAAGACATCAAGGATAGCTTCTTCTAAACAGCTCCCCTGAAATCTAGTGCAGCCTAGCAGTAGATTGAAAGAACTACTCAAATGAAAATGTGCAGGCTGTTTATTGTTTTGTTCATTGTTTAGAGGAAGGGTTTCCAATCTTTCCATGACCATGAACCCCTTCAGCATTTCGACAGATGAGCATGTACCCCTAAAATTAGCTATAACAGAAACGCTGAGTAAAATAACAAAAACCCACTGCATTTTTAATACAACTTCTAGATTTTTGGGACTATAAAGGCAAACTCCGTTTCTATGTCTCAAGTTAATTTGTTGTGTCTGTATGAAACAAAACTACAAATAAGATGTTTGAAATGAGCCTGGATAACAGACATCTGAGATCCTATATAAATATGTTTTTCCCTTCTGCACCTAACCTTTAATGTATCTGTTGAAATAGGCAAATGTACCCAAGATTGGGAACCCCTGGTTTAGAGTATTTGGTTATTCACAAAAATAAATAAATGACTTGAGGCTGTGTGAGATCGAAAAGTTTGAGAAACACTGTTGTAGATAAATCCTTGCTTAAAGTCTCCTTTTGGCTACAGTTGCAGCTCCTTATGGGAGATGTCAACACAGAACAGAAAGGATGCCAAGTCTGTCAGTGCAACAGGCAAGCAGCCCATAGAGATCACTTGCCGTGCTCGCTCTTCACTTCCACTAGTAACCATATCAACTGTTCACCATTAGTGTCAGTAGAGATTACCTGCCATGCTCACTCAATAATTTCTTGTTTGCACAACATGTAGGACGTCCTCGTAGGTGCTATGCTTAATGCACGTCCCATTCATACTGGCAGTGGCACACCAACCAAGTGTCTTCAACACAATCAAATGTTGTGAAGGTTCAATGATCCATTTGTTGATTTGTTTGATATGTTTTCTCATTAAGCGTGTTTAAATATTGTTTGTTGTTTTTCTTTGAAAGGAGTTCAAATACAAAAAAGGCAAATGTTGCTTTTCTTTAACAGGCATGCAATGTATCTACCATCCATTTGTCATCAATCACTTCCAAAACATTTATACCCATTCTGCATTTTCTGTATACATCAAGGCTTCATGTATTCTGTGAGAATATTTATGATTTGATGAGAACAGCCAGAAAACTCCAAATTTCAACGATTGTTGAGGTAAAAGTTTTGCTTGTGTGGTGTAATGTTTTAGTGTACAACTCCAACTTCAACTCTGTACTATTAACTGGACAAGCAGCAAAGTGACTGTAGTTTCAAACAATGATATTTACCAAACATATATTCTAGTTGCACTTAAGTCACACACACTTTTAGAGTTTCTCACCTGCATTATGTCTTGTAATAGAATGTTGCTTCCCGATCAACAACTAACTACATAATCACTGAGTCCTTATAAAATACAGATATTTGGTAAATATGGTCATTGTCATGCTGGGCCCATGCTACATCCCAGCTGCCATGTTACCAGGTGGTTTTTTTACACGCAGCAGGTGTTACCAGGTGTATCACTTATGTTATTGTAGCTTTTCAGCTGTACCTGTGTTATGACTTTTGTAAACATCTATTGCCAGTTGATTTCTAGTTAGTGAATGTGTTGTGGGTGATTAAATGCGTAATGACAGTTGCATCTGTCATCAGGTTTGCAATTTAAATTATTTGATTGGCAACTATTTAGGTCAGTGACTCTGACGCAGTACCACTCCATTACTAAGTTTACATTATAATGTCTTGGAAAAGGTACAGTAATGTAATTTGATGATTGTGCTTTGTTGTTTCATCTAGTTCGGACAGGTATTGTCTAATTTTTAGTTTTAATCCTTTTTGATTAAATTTGTATCACAGCTGTGTGTGGCAGGCTGAAAATGGTGTAACATTGGTCTAGTTGGCCTGTTTCTTTCAGTCGTTAATACGTTCCATTCCAGGGTACGAGTATAATCGTACTTTCTGCCAACGGTTGCCTACCGGTGTACGAGTATAGTCATACTTCCAATCCCATGCCAGCAGTCACCTCCCGGAGCGCGAACTCCTCCTTGCACAGTGGGGTGTCAGAGATTGCCTCCAGCGAACGCGAACTCGCGTTTGGCAGAGCTGGATGCCAGAGGTTGCTCAAAAGCAAACCTCAAATCACAAACATAACTTTCATCATTTGGTATTCATAGCCAAAGTGGCCAATAAAAGTAACCTTGGCCACCAAGAAAAAACAAAAACTTTCGCTATTGGTATCCATGGCCAAAAATGATCAAGAAAACACAAAAAAATTCACTATTGGTATCCTTGGCCAAAAAGGCTCAAAAATCAAAAACTTTCACCGTTGGTAACCTTGGCCAAAAATGACCAAGACCAATCAAAACTTTCACTGTGGGTATCCTTCGCCAAAAAAACTAAAAAGACAAAAACTTGCACCCTTGGTCAGTGGTGCATCTAACCTTGAAAAAAGGGATCTATCGCAGAAGGGCAGATTTTGATATTACTTTTCAGCATATAACAAGGTTTCTTAACACTTTGAGAGCCGGCCTACGATATATTCGTACTTCGATTTCGGCCTAAAA
>JGI24022J15233_10001331_pt1 | contig 20230 bp, 9 predicted proteins | sample Ectturendosymbi2_FD_15233 | JGI IMG/M metagenome (IMG submission 15233) | reverse complement strand
ATATAGTCATTTTGTGCTTTGAGAGGCGTTTTTCCAAACAAAATAGTGTTATTCGCCTAAAATCAAACATTTTGACCCCCCAAAATTTTTTGCCCCCCCCAAATATTTGGGCTGGCTACACCATCGGTCATTAGTCAACGTACGAAAAATTGAAAATTTCCAATGTTGTAGTGTTTTGTGTAAGCAGAAATGCCAAGTGGAAATAGATCACATAAAATTATTTTTTCAATTCATAAAATTAAATGAAGAAATTACTAGATTGGCCATTTCAATGGCAAATGACATTCTTTTCAAGCAGAAATATCAAAGCTTAGCCATTAGAAGTAAACCTTTAGTGAATAAACCGCTATCATCTTCTGGACTTCTCATCACACCGAGTAAAGGAATTGTACACGGCGAGCTGTTTGAATGGTCTGAGTACTAGCCTAGACGGTAACTTCAAGACAGCAGAAAATCTACTAAAAGTTCGTGCAGTGTACAACATGCAGGATTTCGAGCTAAACCACAATAGAAAACTTAAAGTTGTGTTCTTGCTTCAAAAAGCCGGCCGTTATAAAAAATCAGTATTTATTTCTATATGCAGCATATAGAGAGGCATTTCTTCACTGCAAATAAACTACGAGTCAGAGGATCGCTTCACATCTGCTGCTAGGGTAGGCGTTTCAGTTGCAAAGGTGATACTCTGGGACAGTGGTTCCCAAAATATGGGTTGTGACCCGAACAAGGCCGCGAAAGGTCAAAAAATGGGTCGCGCCGAGGCAATCCCAACCTGAGTTGTATATTTTCAACGTTACCACTGCTTGCCTGTGACTGTCTGCAGCATAGGTACTTGAGAAAGTGTGGATTCCTGCCATTAAAGACGAACTTAGCAATTTAGCCTACTCAACTGCCAAAAATCATCCATACAATCGTCATTTTTTTCATACGATGTTTGAGGCTTGGGTCGCGAGGTGTTGACCAAACTCAGATTTGTGTCGCGCTCAAAAAAGTTTGGAAACCGCTGCCCCAGGAATTTGATGTGTTTGGAAAGATTTGAGGAAAACTAGTGCATTTTATTTCAATCGCTTGTTTCTTATTGTTGCTTCATACTAGGCTGCATTACAGTTTATCAGTAAGTATGAACTCAGATGACACAGAAACTGATCCTAATCAACTAAGTAACATTGAAGACTTCGTACAGACTGTGACATCATGCTTCTAAATACACATTCGACTACTAGGAATGCAACTCAGCAGCAGTAATTGATTGTCTGAGAGAGGTAGTTATCAGCCACATCGCTGTTTCGCAATGAGTTGTTTGTCCCGTTTCCTTGGCGGAGGACCAACCCTGACCATGGAAAAACTGTACAGAAAGCAGAGGCGATAAAATTATCTTTGCCAATGGCAAAGTTTGTTCGAGTTTCATAATAGGTGAGAAATAAAATGAAATCAGTTGCGTCTAATGTTCACTCCAAATATTTTCATACCTAACCACTAGCAGTCTCTTCTAATTTTGGTGATCGAGTTTGCTTGGCACTTTTATTGAACAAAGATTATGAATTTTGAAATTTAGACAGGATTCAGATTACATAGCTAATCTTTGAAGTTACGCCTATTTTTTGTTATTTTGTTTATGAAACGTCTCTTTTATTTAATTTAGGCTGCTTGATGACGACACACGTATCAGGCACGTGAGCGATCCATGTGACTGTACAGTTAGATCATATTCTTGCGCAATGCATGCGTAACGGAGGGTTTTCATTGGTGACCAGTGAACCTTCTGCCGTATTTAGAGCATGACGTTGCCAGCAAGATCAAAAGGTATCAGGTCACATTAGCGTGACCTAGAGTTAATTGCGTGCTGGAAGTTACTTTCCTATGCAAGACATCCAACAAAATTTTGAAGGAATATAGATATGTTTCGCTAGGGTATTTGAAAGGCCCTGTTTGAAAATCTGCTTGCTCGATAAAGAAATATGATTTTATTCTTGCGATTGCAAAATTTTACCAATGTGAAGCCATTAACGTTTTGAAACCCATGTACTTCTTAAAATTTTTCTTAGCTTCACATTTTAACATTATTTAGGTTTTCTATCCTCGTTTTCCCTTTCATTTGAAAGGCTGCGTGGTATGCAGAGTAAAGTTATTGGAACGTCATAACTCCGTCTAACAAAGTTACCGCGTGGACCATGCAGGTTCTCAGATGATCTGGCGTCGCGAAAATTGTCTGGACATGAAAGGTCCGTTGCAAAAACAAAATCATAAAGCAAAATGACATTTCAAAGGCTGTTTTTTAATTCACAGGGTTCAAGATTGCTTCTAGCAGTTCTGAACTTTCAAAATATCGCGCCTAGTACATCATAGTTTCGATTTTTGCCATATTTAAAGTTCATTGCAATAGTGTATGACAGGCATATTGTTGTGTGCACTGCGCACATTGGAAAATTAAGTATTTTTTTTTTACTTTTTAAGGCGAACGTTACTCTTTTAGTGTTGACTTTAAATTTTCGTTTTGCTTATCATGCATCAGATTAATTATTAAACCTAGTCAGTTTACGCCAGTTGTGCGAAAAACTTTTCTAACCTTTAAGCTAAACTTAAGTCAGACATTAGTTCAATCTAGTTCAATCACGGTGCATTAATCTGACAGTTTTTGCAACAATTCCTTACCAGCTCTTTTGCAGGTTTGTGGCACCAGTCGCTGAAGCATGGAACAATTGTAGCAGTCTAAAGTTGTAACTTGGTGTACATTGATGATACGAATAAAACAATGCTGTGAATTTTAAGTAGAAACAAACGCTTGGATTGACGGCAGAGAAAACTACTAATGATAAAAATCAAGAATCCTAGAAGCAATCGAGAGGAAGGCTATTATTTTTTGTCCAATTAGCTTCATATTATAAGCTGCAAAACGTTTCTTGGCTTTGCTTATTTTTAGCTGCATATAGATGGTTGTTCTTAGTATGTAACAGAATTGTTGTTCGTATTATGTAGCTGAAAGGCCGGAAGAAGATGGCATTACAGTATCTTGGTTTGAATGCAATGGTCGGAGAATCCTCTAATCCAGAGGTTGGACAAATAATTTGGCTAGGGCGCCACTTTGAAAAGGTTGCATTTCGCGGGGGCTGTAACTTCTTACGGAAATTGAAGCAAGTCTCGGTTAAGCTCGTCTTAGGACTAATATTTGCTGTGTTAAGTTGGAGGAAAATTCAGATTTGAAGATTTTTCCTGAATGCTTCCGCGGGCCACTGAAAACGCTGCGGTGGGCTACATTTGGCTCGCGGGCCGCCATTTGCCCACCTTGCTCTAGTCTATAGAGACACTCTTAAAGTTGGAAGTGGGGCAAATGATAAAACCAGATGTCCTACACTGTCCCACTTCATGGACAGCGTCACCAGTAAGAATTTTCAAACAGTAAATGATTAAAATAAAGATTACCACGAGCAGGTGATAGTTTTGTAGGAGTCTTTGACTCTTTGCAGCAAACTTGAGATTCAACTCTGTTTCATTATACTCGCTTTTGTACCCCTTTCGAAGTGGCACGAATGGTCAGAGGCACCAAGGGCACGCGGCTACTTTCATATAGTGAATGTTGCATTGATGGCGAGCGCCGCGCGTGAACCCCTTCCCTTGCACCCACCATTAACGCCGAGCACGAGGCTGGACAGGCCACAATACCAAGTCTTCGGTATGACCTGACTGGAAATCCAACCCAGCCCAACACTGCAACACTTGGTTGGCGGCAAACCCAACTTCACCAAAATCTGTATCTCAGGGAAAACTGTTTCACTGTCATAAAACGAACAAATAAAACCGGGTGTTATTTTTTAACTTATTTCATGTATCACATTCATCACATCAAGCAGTTATAGATGTAATCTGTAAGTCTATTAAAGATAAGCTTTACGTTCACTTTACGTTCAGCAGCAGTTATACGACTGAGCAACCTTCACACCGAACACCGAAACACACGCTTAAAATTTTTGATAGATAAAATGATATTGAGTAAGATAAACATTCACAAAGTTTATTGGATCTCAAGCTACTTGGCAGAAACCTCGATTTCTTCAAAGGCTGTTTTTGTAGCAATCTTAAAATGTTTGGTGCTGAGGAACAATTTCGTAAATCGTGCGCGCCTGTTGCTACAAAGGGTTCTGGTTACGTTTTGAAATGAACCAGAAAAGGTGTTTAGACAAAGTATAAATTACAAGTATACACCTTTTATGAAAACATTTGTTTTCCATACAGCGAAGGTGCATTAAACCTCTTCGCTTGAGTCACTGTATTTGCCGCATCAACCAGAGCCACAACCACTGTGTGAGGACCCGTACAATGATAACACCTGAAGTTGGATAACAAAGTTAAACATTTAGGCCTATCAAATTCGCAAATTATTGCAAGTTCCTGATAACTTTGCAGTACTTGTTTACTCTTTCGATAAAGATAAAGACTTTCCAACCTACGAAGTGTCGGTTCAATGGATCTTTGTTAGGGCTGAAAGACTTCTTTTATCACCTAATTGTTCTACCTGGTTCTTAAAAACTCGTTTGAATATTACTGTTCTTTTGTTTGCGTATAATAAAGTTATTGGTCGACAGAGAAATGCATTGTTTTAACTTTTTTTATTTTGAGTGAGTTTTTCTTGGATGTCCAAAATTGCTTTTATCCACACAGCATTTTTGTGCGTTTGCTGTAGTGACTAGCTAAAATTCTCTCATTGTGGCAGCAGACTTTAATTGTTTTGCTGTGACGGAGTAGGCTATATTTTTTCACGAGTGGTAGTGTTTTCTATCAACAAGGTATTTGATTAATTATTTGATTGCTTGCTGCCGGAGCTTTAGAAAACAATCAATTATACAGTGTTTTCGACAGTACCGACGTTGGTACTTAAATGCGGAGGTGCAGATTAATTTTGCTTCAGCTGTTTACCATGCTGTGTCTAATCTGCCGTCTTGCCAATCTATTGTCTGGAGACCGCTTAACCTCAGTCAAATCCATTTGCCGCGTGGCGTACAAAGCCGCGTCACTCCGCAAGAATGCATGTGTAGATGTCTCTTCCTTCAAAGGAATGAGTTATTGTTGCGAGGATATCATGCTGAAACTCTGGATAACATCGTCGCTTCCAAACGAGTATACTCAACTGGAACGCTAAACTAACAAGAGATAAGTGTGTCAAGCTTGTTGAAGCCGTAAATACAATCATAACTCATCCTTGCTATTTGCAAGATAATATAAAATTTTTATCAGGGTCAACCTTGAAAATGGCATAACGTTTTTATCAGCTTTGTCTAAAAATAGACTGCAACCTTACTGGGAAAGTAAATGTAAAAACTCTAGAGCGGCAAGTTATCTCGAAAAGCCAGAAAACTTTTGCGATTTCCAGAAATACAGGCAGACCACTCAAGGATAATTTTTAGGGACAAACTCCAAATATTTTATCTTGGAAAAGCTTATCACTGACCTTCACTTTATGCTTGGAGTATGTGAAAAGCTGCATATTTTCCTAATCTGGATGTTATTAAATGCAGTGATGATTTTATGAAAGGGAACCACCGCCTGCATCACTGATAATATCGTTGGTGGAAGCTTTACAGTTTGCGCAGTAGTGTCTTCAGCGCAGAAAAATTGCTCAAGTCTGTAGTGAAAGCGGCACAACGTGTTTGCTCAATGTAAATCTGTAAGAAGTGGTCGCCGATTAGATGAAAATTTATCAATGAACCGCAGCTCTTCACTTTTTCATGTTTTCGAACGTTTTCTTTCATGCGAAAACTTTGAGCAAAATGAGATAAACAGAGTTGTATGAGGAGAGCAAGGAAATTGGAAATTTGTGTGTAAACTGCAAAATCGGATAAACTTTGCAAAAATTGTCCGACACTGCTCTTTGTCTGTTGAAAAATGCAAACACCTGCAAAACATTTGCTGCTAAGAAAGGTCCATGAAGCTACTTGTAGAAATTGACGTTGTTTTACCAAGGTCACTTTCAGTGGTGTGTATAAGGGAAGGCGAGCGAGGTACTTGCCTCAGACCCCTCTTGTTAGGGACCCTCTTCGAGGTGTTTTGCATGTAAATTTTTCTCATTTTTGGTAAAAAACTTATTATCCACTCATATAATATACTCCGAAGCAGATCATAAGCAAGTACTTTGCTTAGAAATGGGCCCCAACAGCTACTGTAATGCGCCGGCACGCTGCTTTCAAAAGGGTCCCCAATAGCAAGTGCCATGTGTAAGTACTCTGCTTTTGAAGGGGCCCCCAACAGCAACTACATTGTGTAATTACTCTGCTGTCAAAGGGGCGCCAGTATAGCAACTGTAATGCGTAAATAGGATATACTCCGCTCTGGAAGCGGGTCCCCAATAGCAACTGTAATGTGTAAGTGCCTTTCTTGCAGTGCGGCCCCAACAACAACTGTACAGTAAAACTAGAGAAGTGGGGGTGATGCCAGCTTGCTATCGCTTAACTTTCACGTGTTGCTAGCTTTGTCTTTCCAACTTTCAGTGTGTTTAAAGTTGTGCATCATGAATATCCTTTTGCATTTTCTGTTGTCAGTCATGACTTAGCCTCAGGAACGTATCACTGGGTGGCCTGCATATCCATTTCCAAGGCTTGATCAAAAGGTCTTATCTTATACCCCTAACCCCAAGTCAGGGGCAGATACAGGGGGCGATTGGGGCGATCGCACCCCCTAAAACTTAAGGAAGTAACTTCTTCACCGTAATTTTGTGTAATTCTGAAAATAGCGTTAATGATATTTGTCACAGCAGTATAGTGTGAAGTATACTTCATCTCCCTTACATTACTGAATACGCAATGAGATTGACTACCAAATTTTCCTGAAATCGCCCCCTTAACCTTACTGGCTGGAACCGCCCCTGCCCTAAGTCCACCACTGGTCACTCTAATTGACAAAAACAGGACTGAAATAGGCGTTCATTTTCCCCAGCTTTCCCTTTCTTGTTTTCTTCTTTAACATGTATCCAACAAAAATGCCGATTCAAGGGTTACCGAAGTAGATATTGTCAAAATATCTGGATAAAAAGTTATACCATTTTAAACACCTTAAAAATGGATGAATAGCGACTCTAGGGGACTTTGGGGGCTCAATTCCTAAAGATGGAGTAATTCAAAATCAAAAGAATTTGAAAGAAACTTCACAAGGCTTGGTCGATTTTTTGTCAAACCTTTTCAACAATTTTTTCTAGCATTGGCGTTAAGGCACTCAGCGACGCGAGATGAGCATAAATTTAAGGTAAATGACTTCTCGCATCCAACACCGAAGTAAAACCTGTTTCTGGCTCTAGAGTTGTGCAACGGTTTCTATTGTGATGACTGCAGTGATTCGAGGATGCAATATTTTTCAAGTTCTGTGAACGAACCGATCAGACGTGGAAAAAATGCATTGCTCAAGAAAAGAAAGCAAGTAGAGATAACTTTCCTGTTACTCGGGTGACCATTTCTCCGACTTTACACCTGATTACCCGGCATCCTAAGCGTTTGTCCTCTGTCCGGCTGGACATTTATTCGTTCTCCTTTTTCAAATTTTGCCACATATGGTTTATAGGATGAGCTACATCTGTCAATTTTTTAATACAACAAAAAAAATCATAGTTTTAAATATGCAGTGTTATTTACGGTTAGAGGAACCATTAACACTGTGAAAAACTATGTGCAACAATGCTGATTCGTTTGCATCAGTTTTCTTTGATTGTCTTCTCACAAACGGAATCCTTGTCACCTTGCTCTGTTGCACGAGATCTGCAAAGAAAGAGTCGCACTGTTCACCTTTTGCGGCATCAAGTGTGTAGCCTTGCTGATGAGGTTAAGAAAACTGTATGATTCTAGTTCAGTACTACTATTTAATTATTGTTTCATCAGGATGTTATAGCGAATGCTGAATGAATAGCGAAATGTTCAAAAAAGCAGATAAATTAGCTCTTCTGGCGATTATTTTATTATTAGCCGACGTTCCGCCCACCTATTCAAGTGGGCTTCCTCAGGGCAATGGTGGCAAATGCTACGATGCAACATGTGTATCAAAAAGAACAGCATTTTAGCGAAATGTTCTTTCAGCGATCGGCAGTCATAGCACATCAAGAAGAAAGCAACCAGCGTGGAAAATGAGCAGGTTGCGCAAACGTATTGACAGAAGTATAGCAGTATGATGTGGTGAATGTTCGATAAAATGTTTGAGCTCACGGTGTATGCAGATTATTGTGTTTATTTTGGAAACTTAAGTGAGACAATGCGGATTAGATTGTTAGGCGCAGATTATCCAGATAAATTTTTATACAGCTTACATATAACTTGATACACTGATTTATAAAAAATCTGTTGTTTTGATTTTATGTTGGTACCTTTTAGTGATGCCTGCGTTAAGCTACCACCTTTTCACCAGGGCCGGCACCAGAAAAATCCAGGGACGAAGTTCGAGAAGTGAGAGGCCAAAGCCACTTTAATCTCTAACAATTATGGTCTCACACTGCACATTTAAATTGCGTCACGTGACAAAGTGGAGAACTGGTGGTTTTGAACATTTACCTCATTTAGGAATACTAGCGTAAGTGCCGTAGAAACAGAAATTAGAGGATATCATATACGATAATAAATATATTAAAGGTAGAGATATCTAGAACCATGACATGTCCGTGTAATCTTTGTTGTGTAGTATGTAGTATTGCATCGCTAGTGTTACGAGATTTTGATATATTGTATTTAGACTTCTTTAGAGTCTTCAAATGCTGTCATCTTTTTTCTACTTTGTACCTAAATCTGAGTTTCATATGCCTGTCCTCTGCTTCTTTTTGTCACATGTGCTTTGATGCTATTTCCGTGAACTTTGGGCTTTTCTGGCATGACTATCTTGAGGAAAAACTATAATAATTCATTATATGGAAATATGTTGTATTACTGGATATTTATTATATGGAAATATGTTGTATTACTGGACAGCCGATCTTTATGTTTGAATGTTTGTTTGATTGGACAGCTGTTCAACTTTAGCCAGCATCGCGGTTAGAGGTCCTGAGCTCAGTTAATGTTCTGCGCGCTATTTCGTCAGCTGGGATAATACGGCTTTGTAAACGTAAGCAGGGCCACAGAGAGCAATTGGTGATTTCGGGCAGAAAACCTNAAATGGGTTCCTTTACACACAGTCCGCTTGTACCGCTGCTTGCCATCATTCCGGAAAAACAAAAAATAAGCTAATTCCTTCGATTTTCGCCCACGGTCAACCACCAATCCCAGTTAAAACTGTTGCCCCNCAATTTGGCTCGCCCTCCGGGCTTCTCACTGTTGCGGGCCCTGAATGTATGCTCAGCGCTCACTGGGCCTTTTCCAATGCCTAGCACGTCCGCTGAATTCCTACACGTCAGAGGACCTCACAATTACATATGACAAGCTGCAAACCCAGTGGCGTAACTGGAGGTTTGGCACATGGTGTGCAAACCTTAGCTGAAGGGGCCCACTGGCCACCGGAGGGGGGCCATAAGCCAACACTCAGAAAAAAGGTTAAGAAACTATGGTGAATCCGGATGATCGTGAATGTCCACACTATTAAAAAAAAACGAAAACACCCCGAAACACGCAAAAAAACAACAACCTACTGAAAACCAAAAGAATACTAAATATAAAAATGTCAGCTGAAGGGGGCCCAGTTTTTACTTTTAGCTTGACAGGGGGACGGCTCTCCCCCATCAGTTACGCCACTGGCAAAAACTACCGGCCACCCTATCTGGAAATTTCCCATTCTGGAGTTCTAGATATCCCTGTTAAAGGCAGTTTTGGCACAACTCACGACATAACACACCTTAGAAGATATACTGAGACGTAGGATCATTTCCTCTTTGCAAATAACAACACATCGATAAGTTTCTGGCTTATGCCTTCAAAACGTTGAGTTGCTTTTATTTTGAAAAATAATTTTAAATTTGTGTGTAAACGTATCATGCAGCTGTGCGTATGTGCACACAAGCAAGTTTAAACAATCGGGATATTTTATAACAGCGATCAAGGAACTTGTTCTAGGATCTTGTCCAAATTAATGTTGGCAGACTGTTCAACTTAACAGGTTTCTCATGTCCTAACTTGGAAAAATCAATTGCCCAACTCTATTTTCCTAGATTTTCAGTTTGGGAGAATGCACATGATTCTCTGAGTCCACACTGACAAACCAAGTAAAGGAAAATGGTTAGCAGGACCGCAAATATACTCGAGCGCCCCGAACTTTGAAGTTGTACAAGAATCACGAAAAATGTTGTGCCTCTGAATAACTCTTGCCTGTATTCAGACCGTTGTGACTCGGTAAAATTTGTGAATGAGTTACAAATGTTTTAGTGGGTAAATAATTCCAATAGCACGCGCTTGTTTGAACAGGATACCAATGGGGCGCAAGCAGTGAAGCCAGCAATTTTCATTTCCTGTGTGTCACTCTCAGCAGGACGACTTCCGTTTTGCTGCGTTGGTAGAGGCAAGAATTGCGGGAAAGCGAATTAAATGTTTCGTAAAAATTTTTTAAGATTAACTTAGCCCTCGGACCCAACCGCTGCAGCTTTACACGTGACTAAGGTTGTAAATAGTCTGCACTTCCTGCTATGTGCTTAAATGCTTTCCCCTGAATAACTGTTACGCGTGTACTGGAAGTCTAATGCTTCACACCTACTTCGTGACACAACAGTATTCCTGTCACTTAAAGCTAGCGAGAGAGCAGTTAAAAACATTTCTGTGACTACGGTTCTTTTAACGTTCAATAACCCAGGGTTCCTGTGCATCACCGCATCATCTGTACTTCAAGTCGCCCACAGTTGTATTATCTGAAAATGTAAAACGAAACAGACATCACGGCATGCAATCTAATCTTCACCCAAATTCAAGACAATAAAATTTTTGATTTTCTCATTAAACCGCACACCCAAAACCGGTATGCCGTGTATTATTCAAGACTAATAGCAGATATTTTCCACCAAGTTAAAAACTGATGTGCTGATCAAGGAAGTGCTACAAAGCTGCAGCATTTATTCTTCGCATATCCTTCGGCAATTGTTCGAAGTCGCTCGATTCTGCAATGATATCCGTTCGTTCAATTTCGCCACAAAAGCAAACCAAAATGTGTTTTCACAACAAATGTTTCAAAGTAACTTGTCTCCTGTTCCAATTTGTTTTGCGCTTGGCGAGTTCTGAGAAGTAGCTGATTTTTCGGGCAAGTCGTCAGTGTGGTAGCGCGCAGGAGCTGACTAGATCCGAAACGTTTTTGGGTAAAATCGTGAAATCGTGACAAGGTACCAGTCAAAGCATTACTTTATTCATTTATAGGAATGCACTGAAGTAACATTTGCTAGTAGTAACACTTCCAGCAGATAACGTGAGGAACCCATGACCGTCTTTAACCGATCTCTGATGAAAACAGCTTGGCAATTCTCAATTGTTTTCACTTTCATACAATGAAAACACCAGCTTCTAATTTATGATTGCAGCATAAAATTATTGAAAGAGCAACAAAAACAACAGCAATTCGTAAAATTTCTTATCTACCGTCAAGCAAACTTGGAAATGAACGCGATCCGTTCACCGGGCAGTTGAATCGTTCAGCTCTGAATCCTTTTTTCGCAGAGCAAGCGGCGCGAGAGCCCGGTACAATCCCGCCAGTCAGTCTTGAGTAGAGGCAGAGCGGTGCCGCTGTCGTTCGAAAGTTGGCTTCAGGCATATCGGCGGTCGCTTAAGCAACCGGTCATGACCAAACCTGCTAATCGCTTGGTGATTTACAGAAAGTCGATAAAATATTTTATCTGCACTTATTTCTAGGGCGTTAATACTTTCCAGATAATGTTGATATTTCCAGGTGAGGTTATGCTGAGCTGACATATTTCTAGTGGATCGGAAAGTGAGAAAATTATGATTGAAATGCCGTTATCGACCAGCTATATGGAGATACATAGCGAGGAACATGTGCCAGATGAAAGGGGACCGATTAATATCTTGTGATCCTTCTCGATGCGTTTTAATCAACAAGAACAAAGCGTCTTTTCGTAATGACGAGATTTACCATCTGACAGCAATTCGTTGGATTGCGAATTAAGATTATTTTTTCTCTGATCCTTGGAGGTTTTGTCTATCTTTGGATGTGTCTATTTATTACTATTTTTCGAGGTGCTGTTTTTTTGAAGGTATCCAACCTTTGGTTGATTGTTTTGTTCTTTCGTCACATGAAGACACCCTTTGGAATGCAAAATGCTTTTTGTGTAATGGGATGCAATGCAAAAATTATCAGAAACTATTTAAGAAGTGCAGTTGTTGTGGGGCCTCTCATGTTTGTTTGTTTAATGTTTTAGATTATGATGATGATTTTACCCTGATGTATTTTAGTATTACAGATTGGAGGAGAAACTGTTGCTCTGGAAAATTACTGTCCCACAGAAAACGGAGCACTTCTTCAAACTTAATCAACTTTGAGAGTTCAATAAAAATGAAAAATTATTTTAGTTACATGTTAGACAAGACATGGCAGTTGTAAAACATATGACCGTTGCTTTTAAATTAACTTTAACAGTTACTGGGACGAATCTATGAAATACGTTGTTGCCTGCTCTTCCATGTTTATTTTTAGAAAACCTACATTAACTTTTGTTGAAGGTAAACCTGGTCATTGCAACTGCGAAAACCTGAATATCTGTATATTTCTAGTTTTGTTCCTTACGAATTCCTATGAAATCCACACCTGTGTATATCAGCGTTCGTTGATCATACAAATCTTATTGAAAATGTGTGTAGGTCAACTTGCTTTACGCGTAAACGAACAAGCCGTGTTTAAGCACACGAAATAACATCCTTTTACAAAAGCCGGAGGTGAAACACGAATACATTAAATATAAATTTTGCAATCTCGACCAAAGTCAGTTGATAAATGCTTTCTGCTGCTGGAGAAACGAATACTTAACAGCTCAACCTACAGTTCGCTTGTTTTTACTTATATTTAGCTGTGATGGCGTCCGTTTAATTGAAGAGACAGCGCAAAAAATATTATCGGTACCGGTAACTCCGGTGGTGTGCGATCAAGTGACAAGATGTCACAAGCCATCTTCTATACCTCAAGCCACTTTGCCCTTAGACAGGTCAGAAGTGGATTTTTGCCAGCAGGATAGCAAAGTCTCAAAAGACCAGAATACTGCAAAGAGTTGTCTGAAAATTTAATTTGGCTCAGTCCTACTACTTGGCCACAGTCTTTTCACTCGCTTCCCCTCGAGATGCGACAAGAAAAACAACCAATAGTCTTGCGGTTACACGCCCCATCGATACGAGTGAGTATGCATTGGCGACCGTGGGCGATGAAATCCTTTGTTGTTATTACAGTAACACGCTTCACTTGCTTTCTGGGATCGCGAAGTCACTAATTGAAGTTTCTCTCGGAAACGCGTTTTGGTAATGGTGGTTTGAAGTATTGGAGGCCAGGGCGTCGAACGTTGGAATGCAATTACTGGGAAACCTTGGAAAGAATCTTGAGTCATGCAAGCGGTGAAAAAAAGTTGTGCATGTTAGAAAAAAATGGATAATACACTTGATTTTTGTAGTGTTTACATTGCCGAAAATGTTTGAAATGATTTCAAGAGTATGAATATAAAATCTGCGCGCATAGATGTAACGAGACAAGTACAATGAAGTGTTTCAAATTTGATGAAGAAGTTCCAAATTAATGAGAGTGGCAAGATGCAGAAATGTAACTGAACTTTATTGCTACGTGGCTAAAATTTTACTGATAATCTTACAAAGTTATTTCTTTGTTTTCACTGGTATCGGTTGCTGGCAATTGTTGGCCCGACTTTCCGTCTGTGCCATATGTGTTCATGGAACCATGACTGGTCCCCAGCAAGGCAGCTGGTTGTCAGCGGCATCGATTTCGTTGTGTATGAAGCTGCTATTTATTCAACTGACACCACACTCGTTATTTGGATGTGAACGCACTTAATGCACCCAGCAGTGTGACTGCCTAGCTTAAACTCAAAACTACTCAAGTTGAAAGCAAGTGTCCGTGCAAGCACGCCTGCAAAAAATCGATCGCTTGCAATGTAGTGTTGATTATTTCGTGTGTAACTGTCTTCTGACCGCCTATGTTGATTGGCGTCATAATCATTTGGTAGGCGAAATTGGGAAATTGCGCCCTTGTTCACTAAACTTGCTTGCCTACATCTATAGGTATTTAATAACTTCGGAGCTTGCTGTAGGTGAAGGTGTGACATAAAATGAAAACTTCGCACTTTATTGTAGCGCCAAACTATTCCAAGATGCAGAACCGAAATGTTGTTGCTTTCCCGCTTGTTTGAAAACGCCGAAGATCACATGCAGTTGTTTTCTTTCTGAGTTGTCAATTTGGAAAACAATTGTACTGAGTTTTTTCTTCATTCTACCTAGAACATTTTAAAATGTTGCAAAAAAGTGCATCTTCACCTATGCATAAGAGAATAATAACACTAATCCGTGCGATTTAAAAGCAAGCTGTCGACAGTCTGGAGATTGCGTGCCGTAGCCGTAGGACTACGTTGGAAATGATAAATCAACGCTATGAATTATTGCGATAATTCTACCAAACCAGAAGACAGTTTCAATTGAATATTTGCTTGAAAATGCCACAGCAAGGGCGGTGTTTGGTGCCCTGTATTTACCCTCGTGTATTTATCAACGCTTGCAGAGTTGTTTGTCAACGGGGGACACGAAGCAGACGTTAAAATCAAATCTTGTTTACTTAAACACCTCTCATTCACAACCACACGTTGCATTGTTGGATAACGCGCCACTGTGCCGCACAATCGACTTATTCATCCTTTTCAGCGCAGAGGTTCGTTATTCCCCGGTATGAGAATAAGGGGTTCGCAGTTTTAGGACAAACTTCAATCCCGAACCAACAAGAGACTCGTCTGTCAATTGTTTTATGTTTTTTATGGCAAAGATTAGGTTACTACTCGGGCGGATCTAGAACTAGTTGTATTAGTTAACAACTAGATCTCTTTTATCAAACGCACAACTTGATAGCAGGTGAAAAGGTTCCATTTTACTTCGCACACGTCTTACTTGTTACCGTCGCTAACTTTCCGATTTTCTCACGAGCGGACGCATTGTGAAGTTGGCTGTTTCGCTTGTTGGCAAGTGGAGCGATCACGTTACTATTGGTTATGTCCAAAACCATGAAGCATATCTGTCCACGTTTTCGTTGTCAACTAGAATCTCATAAAAATGAGCACGAATCAATCTCGGCAGTTGACATAGCTACGTAATTTCCAAAATAAAAGTTTCTTGGAAGACATGTTGTAATTACTAAATCCCTCAATTCTTTTACACTTACATTTTTCATACTTCAATGAAAGAGAGGGTACTTCTACTTTCTCTTCTGCAACGTTTGATGGCTACATAGGTAAGACCAAAATACATCTAGTAAAACCACCATTCTGATCAGCACCTAAACAGTTTGTTTTTTTCTAACAAGGCCTCTTAGATCCTTGAAATTTGTTTATGTCATACTCGGATAATTATGTGAGAGAAATATGATTAACTTTTGGCCGCTTATGCTTCACATTTTCTTTTTACAGAAATTGCGCACACGTATTTGACACGAAATTTAAAGCAGTTTCTTAATGTAATGCTTTCAAATACCTTTCTGAAACCGCTGACAACACATTATTAGAAGCAAGTATAAAGCCGCACTCAACATTACTGTTTGGCTTCAGTGGCAGCGAGCAAAATGGCTTCATTGCACCTGTGACAACTCTTGTCGGTCAGTTTTAAGTGAAACGAGCGCATCGAACTCGATACAGATTGTACGCTATTTGAGTCACGACTAAAAAGCAAACAAGCATATATTCTAGCTCCTTTAGAGCATTAAAACTACGGCATAACTCAAACAAATAACTGCAATCAACCAGAAGAACAAAAATATTAATAAACGTGATTTCATTATTTACAACATAGCCATGGGGTCGGAAAGGGAGCAGGGGGGCCAAGGGCCCCTAACGGATTTTGAAATTTTCAGCAAAAAATGGTTGCTTTCTTATTTTCGAGTGGGAAAAATCAAATTTATCCACTTATGGTCCCCCCTGGAAAAATTTAGGAAAAATCCACTGGTGTCCCCCTGGAAAAAATCCTTCCGACGCCCATGAACATAGCAATTATAATGACCAAAAACAATCATGGCGCTTCCGGGTGATAGCCGAATTTTGTATAGGGTGTTCTTTTTGATGCTGCACTGACTGTGTACTACTCTACTAGGCTACAAATTATAGAGACCTTGGCTTGAACTTGCAGAGAAAACGCAAACCCATAAAAGTTTGCATGTGCATTGCTTGCAATTGTTAAAGCAAGTGCCATAAAGAGCAGAAATGAAGTATCTTTTGGGGAAACAACATGTAAAAAATCAAATAGCATGCCTCCCCACTTTTTAAAAATCTTCGAGAATCGTGAAACGTAGGCTTTATCAGTGTTTCAGAGATTTTCTCAAATTTTTAGATGTTAGACACGTCTGAAATGGTTTTCCACCTTTAAAATTTTCGACTGGTTGCGGCACAGCCAGAAAAAATCAAATTTTTATAATAGCTGCAGTCAGTAGTCTCTTTGCAAGAGTTGTGTGAAAAATGATGAAATTAGGAACAAAGTTTAAACAAACCAAAAAACGACAACTGAGCAGTATAGAAATTAAAGTACATGGGAGAACAAAAAAATTCTTCAAACATTTCAGCCTTTTGTGCAATTCACCTTCGTTAAGCTTTTTATTAACTACAGTTTTTCTCAGACTTCACTATTATTTTTATTGGAATTGAGAACGATCACAACAAACACAGGTCTTCAAAATCTTTTTTCTGGTCGCTTCCATTTGAGATGCTGGGTAGAGCTGGTCACCTCCTTCTTGCAATTTGTACCCCCCTATAAGATTTATTGTGTTAGAGTAAAATCTATTTAAGCTTCTTTTGAGGATTTAAGCTACAGTTTTTTTAATTTTTAAGAATTTGACGCAATCTGTTGCAACGGCGAACTTGAAAAAAACTGGGAAGAAAATTATTATCTCTTCTTATTTTTCCACAAGTTTTGTTTCCCTGCGAACTGCAATGGTTTGGACATCATATGTGAATGCGACCCTTTCAAATAGCCAAAAACCTGGCCCCACGCTACGCTAGCCAAAAACCTTGCCTTTCAGTAGGCCAGTTAATACATATTTCATACTTAACGCTCAGCCACTTTTTTGACTTGACACTAACTTACAACTGGTGACCAGCGTAAGTTTGGGAACAATATCTGGCACCCAGAACATGGATAACAAATGTAGGCTACTCTAGAATATATTGTGAGTGATTTGAACAATGGTTTTGGTTGTTATAAGGCTAACTTTTCTCTTCCTTCACCTCTTATGGCTATGCGCCCCAGCATAGTCGTAAGAGATGGGGGTACAGTCATACCCCTACACCTTAAAAGTTTGCGAAAAATTTGGCAAATGTTGGTAAAAATCGAGCACAAATTTTGAAGAATTTTAAAAATTCTCATAAATTTGGCAGATAACATATTTATCACATTAAAAATTCAGTGATGATGCTTTTATGATGCAGTGCAGTGGTTGTAGAAGGTTAATTGCAAACCGTTTGTTGCTGTTGGTGACTGAGCAAATCTTCGACTTGATCATGTGCACACACTTAAAAAGTTGATATGATAGTTGCGTGTCACCCAGGGTTGTAGTACTAAAAAAGAGGTGTGGGAACGGCGTTCCCACCCACAACACTCCTGATTTTGGTTAAAGCTGAACTCTAACACCAAATATTGCTCAGATGCCCTCACGCACAAAAAGCTCCTTAAATCTCGCAATCTGCTACACGTACAAATTGAAATGAAAAATCTAAATCATCAAGTAACGTTACTGTACTATAGTGCAAAAAGGTGTGGGAAGGCGTTCCCACCCCACTGCACCCCTGGTGTCACCTCAAGTCTTGAGCCCTATCTCAGCTTATCGTGTTTGATGACGCTAATGTCAACTTTTGTTATTTTTTGCTAATTGACAGATATTCAGTACTTCTCTTCTTTTCGGGTAAAAATACGAAAAGTCGGGCAAAAATGTTTCGCACCCCAAGCATTTTTGTTCCGCTTCAGCCATGGGCGCAATTAGGTGGGGGGCACGGGGGACGTGTCCCCCCACTTTTTCATACGGTGAGGATATAGGGACACAGAGACGGAGATTTTGTCAAAAAGTCCGAAACTGAACGTTCGAGGACAAGATTCGAGACTTCAAATTTTTGCTAACTCTATTTGGTTTTCCTTCACTGAGGATCATATTACCAGCCTGACAGCCAGTAGGTTTAATTTCTGGAACTTTTCAAAGACGTTTTCGTAGGGTAGTCTCAATGTGTCGAGACAAAGGGCTCGAGACCAAAACCTGTTTCATTCTTGATCGAGACCTGAGACTGAGGCTCACAAAAATGGTCTAAAGATCGATATTAAGCGTTCAGAATCAATCATTGGTAGCAATAACCAAATGTTTACAAACAAATGTGCTACAACCTCTTGCCTGAGCTTTTATCCTGTCGACGCTTGCTCTCAAGGTTAAAGAATAAACCGAACAGTGTAGTTCTTTGGCAGCTGCCGCCCTTTGGTTGTATTGGAATATTGTGGGTAATGGTCACGCTGCAGCAATGAAACTTAAGCCAAGGGTAGAAATTGTAATAATCGGTAGAAAACTCATAGTATATTGTGGGGTGAATGAATGACTGATAGAAGTTTCAAATTCAAAACAGGCCTAGAACTTCCTTAGCACCCAAGGTGAGAGACCTGGTGTCCAGCTTCGTCGTGGCAGCTGCCTACAGTGCAGACTGTGGAGCGTTGTTTTGAGGTAGCGCGGACTCGGGTTAGCGATGGCTGTAACGGTGTTGGCCACTTAGGCCTTTCGGATTTGATCACAAAATTGCCACACCTGTACAGCAAATATGCTTGGGCCTACCATATGTACCTAAAGAAAACGGTTCAAATTATGTAGTTAAAATATGTGTATCTTCACTTCAGTATCACGTGCAATGCGTCACCGAGTGCTGGTGCGTCGGTGCCAACCAAGGTCGGGTTTCGTATTGTAGTAGCCTAGTACGCAGATGTTCCCTTGTATAGCATGCCAATTTTTGCATCCATGCTGTCTCTGTTTTAGATGAAGTGGGCTTAATCATATTTTAATACGTTTGCTGAATAATGAAGGTTACTGGCTTGAACGTATGGTAATAATCTCATTTCCAACACGGTTGGTGTCTAGTGGAGAGCCATCCCGCCATTTCGTATGAAGGTCGTGGCATAGGAACACAGCTGTTAATGACTCGCTGTGCAAGGCCATGTCGCTCAAACTGTCTTTGGTGACGCTTCCGAATTGCTGCTTATCGTGCTTCGTACAGTGGGTCTGTTCTCCCATCAGACTCTAGGTTTCGACCGTTTATTGTAGAACATAGTACAGTGGCTGTTTGTTAGCCTAGCTTGGTTAGGATGGTAGAAAATGGCCTTCTGCAATATGTTGCATCTAGCTACACTGCGTTCTTTTTAACGGCACTAACAGGTGGATTGTTTGGCCTACACTACTCAGCCAGTAGGCTGACTGGTACTGCAGTAACTTTTTTCAGAACCATGAAAGCTATTCAAAACATAGAGGCTTCCAGATACAATGCACAAGCCTTCAGGTTTGAGTAGGGGACCTGAGGCTTGCGAGAATACATTAACTCCTCATGCACTGCTTATTATAGAACACTCAGCTGTTGTGGTGGTTATTTCATCACACTAATGTTAACGGAGCAGCTAGCAAGTTGATGAAATCTTTACGCCTATTGATAGATTCACCAACTTTGAATTCTGGATATTTTTGTTTTTTGATGCTTAGACCAATTCTAGTTATTTCGTGCTCTCTAGTCTCTGTAGACTGCTTGGGTCCGTAAACCTGTTAAGGCTGTTACTTTGTGATTTGTATTCGCGTATAGTACCACTAAAATAAATGGCAACGAATAATTGTCTCACCATGTACTAAACCAGAGTTACCCAATCAGGGGTGCGACGTGCGAGATAGCATTCCAAAGGTTTTGAGATAACGTCCTTAGTAATACATGTGGTCGTATGTGTAACGAACTAATCACTTCGTCACCACTCGGAAAATATCTGCTCCAGGGGCGTAACGAAGGGACAAGGGGGGTAAAATTCCCCGGGCGCCGAATCACTATGGGGGCGCCAAAAGTCCCAACAATGTCACAAGCACTTTCTTCAATACAGTACAT
>JGI24022J15233_10001330_pt1 | contig 20231 bp, 15 predicted proteins | sample Ectturendosymbi2_FD_15233 | JGI IMG/M metagenome (IMG submission 15233) | reverse complement strand
ATTTTTGTGTTTAGAAGCCATAGACTGGTAGGTTAGCCTAAAACACGACCATGTGGCTGTGGAATGAGCAAATTGATGAAACGTTCATTCAAAGACCGGGTCAAAAACCCAATGTGCGAAAGTTCTCCAGTGTTTGTCTTGAATTTAGTTTGTTTTTAACACACTTATTTGTGTGGCAATTGTGCCCCAGTCCCTACACCTTCCTCGCCAGACAAAGCCATTTCCACCATCTCGGTGAAAAGTCCTTTGAACAAAGGAAAGAGATGACACTCGACTACGGACTAGCAAACATCAGGGCTGCGGTTTTTATTGACCCTCCTCTCAAAATCTGATAAAAAAGTTTTGCATGAAATCACGGCAAATAGTCAAGGCTAGCTTAATCCTTTTTCTCGTATCATTGGTTCTTCAGTAACACCCCACCGTCGCATCATAAAATCACCTGACGCCTATAGGCATTGACGATGAAGACTGCGCTCGGGCGACGATGGCTCAGTGGTAGAGTGTCCGCCTCACAACTGGAAGGTTGTGCGTCCATTTCACCGACACTGAGTGAAACTTTGGGCAAGACCGCTGTCTTCAACTGCCCCGGCAAGAAGCATATTTCAGGCGTTGGCATGCCGCTGTTGCTGTCGCCAAAATCATAAAAAAACATTTCATGCTTTTTTTAATGTTCAGCGGGGATATTTTCAATAAGTGCCATAAGCTGTAGCCTAGTCATTAGGTGAGTTTACCAACATTAAATTTTTGCGATTGAAGTAAAGAACTCTGCAAAGACAACTTTGCTCACTTGCTCAGTTTCAATACAATGGCTGTTTTTCTGCATGACGCAATGGTGTCGGAAAATGAGGTTTTTGAATCGGTGTGGTGCATTTGGTGTGTTTTCGTGGGTAACTTTGAGCTCAGATTGTTGGTTTGAACTGCCATAAAGTGAATCAGAGTCAGGCGATAGGCAACGTGAGTTTTGCAAAAATCTCCTTTGTTCAACGGTTTACTTAACATTTGCAGTCATAGAAATTTTCATTTCAACAAGTGAATCTTAAAAAAGGATTTACCCCCATTTTGATGAATTTGAGGCAAGAACCTTAGTGTGCAAACCTAACGCGAGGGCAAAGGACATGTTTAGATATGATTGTGGTGAAGGCTTTTATTAAAAATGGGTGTTAATCAAAACAGTTGTAGAACTTGTCAATGACTGTACTGAATAAAGTTGTTCAACTCACTCACGGTCGAACGTAAGAAGTTGTAATCACCGCTGAGCATTAAGAAAAGGCCTATGTCCCACCTGGCATGGTTTGGTTATACAGGTTTTGAAATAGACGTCTGTTGCTAACCAGTCCTGTCGCCACGGGAGCTTAGATCCCCAAACAAACCTCCAATTCTTCAATTATGAAGCATTATAAATCAGAAATATGAAGTACTATAAGTCAGTAGATTTTTTCTCAAATTTTAGAATGTCAATCCCCCTGCACAAACGTAAAGTCCCCAATTGAAGACCTTCTGGCGACGGTTCTGTTGTTAACGAACAACGGCAAGGAATAACACTATGCACATGTTTTGGAAGAAGTCCAACACAACAGCGAGACCAAGTGCGCAGGCCAGGATGAAGACTGCAAACCAGGGCTTCTCAACCATAGTTTTAAGCCTGTTTAAGATATTTTTTCAAAATGGGTCCCCGCACCTATAGAGGGCTCCGCGCAAGTGCCGACAGAGTTAACGTTTGAAGTTTTTTATACATACTAAGAGGATTAAACCACTACTGAAACGTGAAGTGAACAATGAAACGTTCTTTACATCACTGAGGTCATATTATCAGATTGATTAGCCTGGTATATGTAGTATATACTATTTTTAGATGGGGATAATACATGAAGTTTTAACATTCATAAATGTTTACATCAGTAAAGTAGATATGCCGCCATCACACCCTTAATTTTTTCGTGTAATCCCCTGAAATGAGTACACTACTAAAGAGTCATGCGGTGAGCTTACCGGAGATTAAAAACTAACAGGGAAGAAAATTTGACGAAACATGTCGGGTTCGCATATCCATAGGTAACGAAAACAAAAAATAGAAAAATTAATGATAAGAAAGGTGGTGGCAAGCAGAAAAAGCAAGACTAATAATCAACAATGAAAAACAAGAAACATTTCAGTGTGTGAGTGTTTGATTGTGATTTTCAAGATGCTTTCTTTATACTTTATCTTTAAATATGCACGAAACATAATCTTTTTTCATTTTAAATTTTTGAAAGCAAATTTGAGAGGTGGAAAGGGTGGCACTTTTATAGTCGGCCCCGGGCAGCACTTAGCCTCGTTATGCCACTGTGCTCAGACAAAGGTCTCAGCAATTATAGACTTATCGTTTGCGATTTTGAGAGTCAATACATGCATATTTATAGGTTTTGAAGAAGCGCGACAGGAATGCATAAACTAGCTTGAATATATGGATAGTTTAGACGTTTTTCGTTTGCTCGGCAGGCTCATTCTCCAATAAAAGTTACGTGACTGGCATTTCTGAATTATTTTAAATGGTTTTTGATATTAATCTGCAATTTTAACAATTTTTATTGCACGATTTCTGACTCCAGGGCTTTTCATGCAAAGGGCATCTTCTGAAATTGGGCAGCATTTGGTAAATACTCCATTAGATAAAGAATAGAGCAACTAAAAGTTCATCCACTTTTGCCAAACCGGAATATTGCTAACAATGTCAGAGCCCCAGCGTTTTGAAAAGTCTGCCCTGATTTTTGTTACTCTGAAAATTGTTGAAATGCCCTGATTCGCCTGCTTTTCACAAATTTTATAGCTTTTGGGGAGGGAGCTGCCCTTCCACACCCCGGTCTCGTGCGCCTATGAGAATATCTTTTTTCCATGCTACATTGCGATAACTCTTAAAATGCATTTTGATACTCCTTTCTTACTGATTCATGATATTCACCCAAATAGCTACGAATTCAAAAGCTGTTGTGTGAGACGTTTGTGTATGATACAACTTTTTGAATCACCATCTATTTTTGAGTATGTTGAAGATTCAGTGGCGTAGCCAGCCCAAAATTTTTTGAAGGGCCAAATCTTTTAACTTTAGCGAGCAACAGTATTTTGTTTGGGACACCGCCTCTTAAAGCACAAACTGACAAGGTATGCTAGAGATTTGAGGGGTATGACTCCCTTGATCCACCCTGGCTACGCCTATGAGAAGATTGAAAGGTTTATCCAAGCATTTGAAGGTATCTGGGGTTTGCCAAAATAAAAAAATGAATCCGTAGTAATAATATTTGCCGTTTAGCTTCAGCTTAAGAAAGATCGTTCCTGTTTCAATGCGAATGTTTAAATGACGTACTCACTACTCAACCACCATCCAGCTAGTTTGAAACAGCCAGTATTTTCTAACAACTATATTCTGTGCAGTAAAGAAATTCTTCCAGTCAATACGTTTAAATTGGTAAGGTAGACCGAATAAACCCAAGCAGCAAATACAGAACAGAAGCTCGTTATAGCCCGATCGTTGTGTGCTTGAGTTGTTGCATTTATTTGGCATATTCAATCGGAATGTCAATGCTCCCAAATGTTCTATCGACAAATTTTATTTTCCTCATGTCAAGAGATTTAGAAGAGCGTGAACTGTCTGCCTCGATTTAGCACGAGTTACGCCCAAAGCAATCTCTGTGTTCGTTGCAGTGGATAGCAACAAGTGTTAAACGGGAATGACTGAACTGGCAGGAAGAAGAGTGAGCGACGGCTATGCGGTTGCAATCAACAACAGGTGCTAATGTTGCTTCGACTCTGCCCTCACATAGCACCTAAAGGAGCAAACTGGATTACGTAATGTTTTGCCTGATGCTGCTGTACGTTCAAAGGCTCGGTGTTGAAATTTTGCAGACCAGCGTAGGTGCAGTAGCGCTGCTGGTGTCGGCAAGGGTCTTGCTTAGGGCTGGTCGGAGCAGTATAAATAAAGCAAAACGGTTGTGACGTCATTTCCGAAGAAGAGCTGTGGTTTCCTCGTTGGCTTGACGCCCAAAGCGTTTGGCAGAATTTGAGTTAACCAATCGCTGCGCTTGTGTAGACGACGATGGGGTGCGACCAACCGAGCAACAGGCAGTTAACAAAGCAAGCTTGAGCGTCTCACAAAATCGACAAACAGCAGTTAACCGTCTGTACTATCAGGAGTCAGGTCTCTTGTGGTGGTTGCAAGAAGCGGGTGTCTGTACGAGATCAGCTGGGAAACTTAGTTGGCAAGAATTTTGTGCAAGCAGTCTTACACATTGTATATTCAGAACAAATGCCACTTTTTTTCAAAAGGCGTATTTTAACATATTTTATCAATTAAGAATTGATGGCATTTGAGCAAGGGCGTACGCAAGCGGTTTGTGGTTAAAAAGCCCCCAAAGGTTTGATATGTTTGCAAAAACTTTATTACCTGCGCAAAGGAGATTACTAGCTTTCGCATACTTTTTGCTTGTTCATTTGTCGACTTACTGCAAAAATTGTGGTTGTAAATGCTCTGACGTAGTGATGAGTGTGTTTAAAACTCCCCTGTTTTAACGCTCAGCTTGATATTTTTGCAGTTATGAACTGCTGTGTCGTTGCGTTGAGTGTACTTTCCTCCGATATCCTAACTTGGAGCGCTGATAGTTTATATTCAGTGTAATAACACATAAAATAAGGCTAGTACGTATGTAAAAATATGCATATTGTGACAACAAACTTCGCCAAAACGTTGGTTTGGAAACATGAATATGACGTCAAATTGTCACGTCAGAAACAGCGCACACCAAATACAAATAACCACCATATGCCACTGAATGAAACTCCACCCATGAAAATTTTCAGCGTACGCCACTGCATTTGAGCATCATGACAAAATGCGGTAGGAATTTTACGGAGCTGCGCACTGCTAATTCTAGGGAAACTATAGTCATATGCTTGCTGAGCATGAACATACAATAGAATTATCATTGAAACAAGATGTTCTCCCATTTCGGTCTTTGTCCGTCAATGTTTGTTACATTTTAAAAACAAGACAACCTGATATCAGTAATGTTTCAATTGGAAACTTCATGTGCATTTACCTTTTTTTTCTGTGAACTCAAAAGCCTGCATCCTTTTTAATGTTTGAGTTTTTTTTACTTCTACAAATTTTTTTAAGGTGTCGACGTACGTGCAGAAATTTTATTTACAGTTGCGTTAATTAGCTTATATGGTAACTTCTTTCATCATTACAATGGCCAATAATAGCTTGACGCCTTCACACCTAAAAATATGTACGTTGTCCAGCCAAGATCCCCTCGACAGTTTGTTCTTTTCTTTAAGAAACACGAAGGTTTTTGTTTACTTTTGTGAGGTTAGAGTGATTTACCTTCAGAACCAGACCAAATGAGAAAATGTTTAATTCAGTTGTTTAGATATTGCCCTATTGGAAGATTAATGGCCGAATGAAACCGCGGCATAAAACTTTCACATATTACATAATATAATAGCGTACGTAGCCTTACCCACATGTATGCGATCAATTTCAATTGAACTGAGGTATATACGTCCGGCATCTTTGGCGTCGAGCCCAAACTAAATCATAGTTACCATTATGACTAAAAGGTGGAGACAAAAATTTTGCAAGAGGTCTCACCTCAAATGCACCCCTCAGCTATGGGCCTTTGATTTGCATTCACAGTTCGGTCATTGATGGTGTATATGAAGTTTTGCGAAGACTGTGTAGAACGTGCGATAATTTTATCATTTACAACCCCCTTTTATTTGCTGACAGCAATTGACAGAAGCCGAAACCTGAAAGTCGCTTTTTTCCGGGGCAGTTGAGGTGAAAACTCTCGCCCAAGGAGCGCTACGGCAATTCACTTAGTGCCCGTGGGTCGAACATTCAACTTTTAATTGAAAGGCGGACACTCTGCCACTGAGCTATCGCCGTCCCAACAAGTCACATAAATATCAGTGCATGAGTTTTGTTGACAATGTACTTTTTATGAATTCCCGTCTGTAATTGCAAACAATTTTGAAGTGGTTAGAGCTTCAGATATAAAGTTGTACTTAAAACCTATGTGCCGTTTAAAACATGTAATTATTTCCTTGCGTATCATTCATGGGTAGATATGCTATGACTCAAAGTAATGAATGTGGCAAAAAAAGCTGTCAGCCCGACCCCGAAGTTGCATTCAGATGTAGAGACCTTTTATTTAACACTATTTAGAGACCTTCCCTTCAATACTTAAAGAAAAACAGACAACCAACATAAAAAATTTTAAGGTTAGCAACAAGCTGCGTGCAAAACCACATTTCATAAAAGTCCTAGAAATCAGGGCGTGCGTTGGTTTGAAGGGGCGAGTGTCTATAAATGAATTAATTTTTTAAAATTTTGTTTACAGTTATCGAGTTTATTTATGGCTTGGTTATTTATTTGTTGCTTTTGCGGCTCCCTACGTGAAATCCCATATTGGAGATACTGATCTCCTCTTCCACCACTCATTCTCAACATTGCGTTACTTTTAAATCATTCATGACGGTGACATTTAAGTGTAACTGGAAACGTTTATTTACTCTCTTTCGCATTCTGTCATTCTGTAAAAAATTTTGTTCTTCAAAATGGTACACAAGGAGTGCTTGGTGCGATATCAGTAAGCGAGTAAAGTAATTTTGGGAGTAATTAAAATAAATATTTTGGCTATGGACAAAGCCGTTGCCAAGTTTGGATTGTTGGGTGACAAAACCAAAAAAATTCGAGCAAGAAAAATTTAGCACAAAACTCACTAAACGACAGCATGATCACCATTACCTACGAGCGGAGGCACCAACCGTAAAAGAGTTTATCCGGGATCACCGGGATCAAGTGGTGGCGGCGCTAAGCACGAGAAGATGAAGCTAATCGTCAAAAAATACACAATAGTGAAAAAATAAACAAGGTCATTTCATGTTTAGTTAGTAAAACGTAGGTTTGTAAAACCTAAAACTTGTCCAGACATTCATTTTTGTCTAAGATTTTTTTGTATTCCAATAACGTCTTACTTGTACAGTGCTGATGTTGTCCAAATTCATAATCACTAAGGCAACGTTACCTCTTTAAAAACTGAAAATTAGGTAGCTCCTTTTCCTATATGAACACAGTTTGAAGACCCCTTGTCTTAGCCCTCTTTTTTTGTTTGCTTCTGGCTGTATGCTTGGCAATTCGACCCGTTCTTGAATCTGGACAGATTCGGAACCCAGGTCCGAACGCAGTGCTTCCCAGCAGAATCAAGGTCATGTCCCTTTCTCGGAAATTTTTTCATTTACGAAGTATACGTGCACTCTGACGTACTTGATAGTGCGAACAGTTCAATTTTTTTCATGGTTAACATTGAGCAGCATTTGATTAATTTTTAATTTCATAATCTGTACAAGTTGCCTTTCATAAACGCCAGTAACACTCTTTAATAAGGTTACCCGGAACATGCTACAACTACTACCAGACACCAACTCTATCCGAATCTGTTACCCAAAAGGCCGGGCTAGTAAGCAGGAAGCAAGCGCCATACCAACTTGACAGGAAGCAAGTGCCATAAGCGCTGCCACTGCCACGATCACCTAATAACTATTCGACGCATTGCCACTGCCAGCGCTATTTACCACAGACTCAATGGAGACGAGCATGCGATGCTACATGTTAAAATGTAATCAAAACCAATTGCCATACGGCATGGAGAGCATGAGCAAACGTGTTTATTTGTGACGAAGCTTCACAACCTCGAAGCAAAGCTTGTAACAAATACGTTTTACCCAATTTCGCCCGTTTTAGGTTATAACCCACACTTGGACAGGCAGTGCATGCACACTTGTCTTTCGCTTTCGTAACTGTGAAACGGATTTGATTTCGATTATCTTTTGTGAGGGTAAGATTTAGATGAAAGCAACAAAACTTACTGCAGATAACCAGCTCATGCTGGATTGCTCACAAAATTTGCAACTTGTAAGCATATCAATCTCGCATGACCAATACGGGATAATGAAGATGCGGATCAAAACGGCGAAATGTCGAGTGTCCGGAAAAGATGCGCTACTATAATACGCAGTTGTAAAACACACTACCTTTTTAACAAATTTTAAAATGCTGTTTTTTGAACTAAGTAGTAAGCGAAATTTCAGGTATGACCTACTTACAAGCGCTTTGAATTGCGACAGCAAACTTATTTGTACATTTATGGGTGCAGAAGAGTTGAAGACAGACGAGAAAGCGAAGTTGACAACAGCAGCGTTGTTTTTCAACGGAGCGCTTAGATTCCTCATCACAGAAAATGCTGCTCGGAGAATAGAATCTTCACATGATCGTTACCACGAACTTTTCCGGATAAAACACAGCCCAGCATTTTCCAGAAAAAACACATTACTTTTTCTCTAATGCAAATTGGTGAGTGACGGTAGCCAGCAAAATTGTTTTAGAGATTTTGTGAAGATAGTCTCGAAACGACAAAAAGGGACAGTTTGTGAGTTTGGGATATTTGTGAAAGTTTGCATGCAGTGGTGTAGCAAGCGCAAAAATTTGGGAGGGGCCAAATATTTTGACTTTAAGCGAGCAGCACTATTTTTTTGGGACACCACCTCTGAAAGCACAAATCGACAAGATAAGCTGGAAATTTGGCGGGCATGGTCCTCTTGGCCCCCTTGGTTACGCTTATGTTTGGATCGCCTTGAAAGAAATAATAAAATAATTGCATGTCGGTGACAAAAACTATCTGATGTTCGGTGCATCAAATGCATGCCATTAAAACAAATGTTTCAAACAGCTTCAATGGGAAATACACTAGCCATCGGCTAAACCAAACAGATGCGAAAACGAAAGTTAGGTTATAAATTGTTCTAAAAACATTTCTGAATCTTCAACCCAGGTAAATCGCTCTTACCACAAAAATTTTTGTGTTCAAAAAACATTTCGATAAGAAGAATGCCGTTTTGGATATATTTTGACAGTTATTACTTTCTTTTAAATAAAAAAATACACTCTAAAGTTTTAAACAAGATTCGGATGTCACACAATTGTCCCATGTAGTGCCTATGAAACGTTTTTAGAATACATTGCCCGATGATAGTTTTTCACAACACTTTTTTGTTTTGCCAGCTTCAAAACGCTTGATTTCCATTTATCAAGTTCAACCCATACGTTTATGGAGTGTGAAAACCAACTTGATCGCAGAATTTTTCAGAGTGATGCCAATAACATTTTATGATGGACAAAATTGCATTGGACCAAATTGAACAAATTTTCACAACAGATTTGACATCATCGTAAAACTTCATAGGAAAACATTAAACAGCTAAGAGTTCTAAGCATGTGCCATTGTTTTAATTAGTGCTTAAGTGCTATGAGTATATTTTCCGAAAGTAGAGCCCATTTTATGTGCTCTTGTCATCGGATTTTTTCGATGCTTTACTATTACAACAGAATGAATTGAATGTGGAAGAGCCAGGACCGCAACCAGCTGATATTTTCGGGGAGGGCAAAATGTTTGTAATTTATTGTTGTGCTATAACTTGTTGTTGTACCTGACAACCAAACATATTTTTGAAAATGTAAGGGGGGGCATGGCGTGGTTGTCACCCCTGGTAAGGGTCATGTGAAGATCCATAATTAACTCCGGTAACATTTCTGAAAAATGTATTTCACGAAATCATAAAAGCTTCCAAGGTTCCAAGGTCAAAGTTCTTATACTAGAATACTAGAGTTACAGAATCTTAAAGTGCTTTGCATGCTTTTCTTGCTTCATTGCAGATTTGCGTTAATATAGCAAAGGCTAGCTTTTTTATCAGATGACTATCATCATTTGTTTATTATACGGAGGTTAGCATTAAAGGATGTACACACTAGCACGTGGAATAGATTAATTTGACCACACTGTTGGAGTAGTACAAACTTTTGAAGCAAAACCAGTGCTCACTGCTCAGTTAGTTAATGAAATCATTTCGTAAACCTTTCAAAAAGTATTTGAAAAACAACACGATAAGAGTCAAAGGCTCTAGTGAATAACACTTGTGTTGTCAAGCAATATATCATGATGACACATCCAGGGCCGGCCTTAAGCCGATGCAACCGATGCAGCTGCATTGGGCCCCGCGCCTCTGGGGGCCCCGCGCCGTGGTGTTTAGGAAGGTTGTTCATTTTTTTCAGATACTCCTTAAGCTCGAGAATTCAGTAGAAACGGTTTATAAATCTCACTGTTAGCAAACCATTATCTCGTTTGAACGAACAACGAATTTCCTCTACCGAACATTATCAAACGTGCTCAATTCTCATGCTATATATGGCATTATTTCTGCGCTCCACCATATCCCACTACATATAAATGGAGCTTGGTTGTTACTAGTGCCAGTTAAGACTGAAGTGGACCTACAGCCATTGAAAACAAATTATGTAGTGATTCAACTCGCAGTGAGTAGGCCAAGACGAGTGTCAGTCAGTAGCGGACACAGGCTTATTTGGTGGGGGCGGATGCAATGTCGATTTGCAATGAACCCGATGCTTCACAGGACCATATTGCGTAAATCAATCACTTTCGCATATGTACATTTACGAGGAAACAAGTCTAAGTTTGGTTTAGAAGCTTCAGCGATAAAACTGATCAAACCTTAACACTGCACCGCTACGGAACCAACATGCAATGTGGCACATAACAACAATCTGACGTAGTCACTGGCGTCGGCGCAGGTACTTGGAGGACTCGAGATAAACAGATCATGTGAGGACATAATACGTATTCTCATTGTAGGTTACATTTGTTACAGCACAATTACCGGTGGCAGTAGCCAACGTAGTGCAGTAGTGCTGTTTGACTTGTATGTTGAAGCAAGTGAACGTAGTCTCTTGGATGCGGTTTAGATCAGTGCTATTTATGTTAAATAGGGAACCTTACAGATTTTAATTGTCATTTGGAATAGTCTGCAACAACCATAGTAATTTGTGTATAACATTTGTTATTGCAGGTAATTTTGATGAAATATTAACAAGAAGCGGGTTGATTCTGTTGATTTTGAAACCGAAATTAAGAGAGCGGAAAAAAACAAACAATTCGTAATGCGTAAAAGCACGAGAGTAACGAAAAAACGAAAGCGAGAAAGCACGATTATTCATGGGCGTCTGAAGAAATTTTTCCAGGGGGGCCAAGGTCAACATTTTGTTTATCATTTTCAAATTGCTGACGATCAGTGTTCCCTCTAGGATAATTTTACACTGAGCAAATATTTGTTTTAGTGAGCATGATTATTTTAGGGCTGAGTAAGTGGAGTTTTCAATGAATTACGAACTTTGTGAATTATATAATAAACATACATGATCTTTAAAGAAAAAAGCAATGGATTGCCATGGTTTTCAACGAACCAAAAATTATTACTATTTACTTAGCAGGCAAGTCCGCACCCAGCTGATATATTCAGTACTGAACATGTTTTTGAAAATTTCGGGGGGAATTGCCCGGTTGCTCTCTCCCTAATTGTGGGATCAGCTGGCAAGACTTGTGTCAGCATCACTTAGAAACAAGAGCTGCAAGCGTCTGAGATTTCGTCCAAAGCGATCAATAAAGCCTTGTTACACAAACCGGACAATTAAGTAGACCTGCATGTTGACACGACTGCGGACAAACTCACTAGACTTAAAACACCACGAAGGTTTTGCAAAATTGACCAGATGAATTATGAAAACTCGCCACAGCCTCTGTACTCAGTATTCACTCAGATGTCAGGACTAATCCTTAGCGATTAAGACGTATTCCCACAAGCCTCCATCGACGTATTCTAACAAGTCACGCAATTTTATACTGCATGAAAAAAAAAACTGTCTAAGTGTAGTTTGACACTCAGGCACATTGGTCACACCCGCACAAATAATGGATTTTTCAGTCTTGTGGAACCATTGGTATAGACCCACTCATGCTTCTTTTCACAAAGTATAAATGTACTTGGCTTACCGCTATCAGCGTGTCACTGTCGCGCTGCACCACCTGCCAATATGTGCACGTTCAACAGTCTCATGGAACAAAACGCCTGCTACCCTAATATAAAGTGAAAATTGGAAGATATGTTGCCATGTTATTGTTACGCAATAAAGACCATCAGTAGAACAACCGCTCGCGACTTTCGCAACCCACCTGTGCAGGCAAAATAGGGGACATGAGTAGACTGCAAGCTCATCACTGCATGACACTATAACTGTGAACCTGACTCTTGTGCAGTGTGAGTTTCATACCGGCAAAAAAAGTGTCATTGCAAGAATCAAATCAATTAATCGGAATTAAAATGCCGACTTCAGGTTTTTCCAGAAATATTTGGTTGTTAATCCCATTTTCCACGGGTGGCAAGAGTGGCGTAACTGAGGAGGGGACACGAGGGCGAGCCGCCCCCCTTGGCAAGCTAAATGTAAAAACTGGGCCCCCTTCATTGTTTGGTTTTCAGTAGGTTGTCATTTTTGCGTTTTTCGGGCTGTTTTCGTTTTTTAAGCCAGTATAGACATCTACGACATGCGGGTGCACTATTATTTCTTAACATTTTTTCTGAGTGTTGGCTAGTGGCCCCCTTCAGCTAAGTTTTGTCCCCCCTGTCCCAAACCTATAGCTACGCCACTGGGTGGCAAATGCCCGTTTTGGCCCTCCCTGCGGACGCCCATGCGATCATTGACTATTTTATATCAGGTTCCACAAACAAGGCCAGCTCATCTAATGAAACGAAGAAACGTTTTTGACCAATTGTTAGCATAAGTTAATTTTTAGCATCTTTAGCGACTAAGTAATGTACAGTACAAAAATAGTTTTGGCGATGATTTTCAGTGAAATCAAGTGTCATGTCAACACCTGTTTAGGTCTGGTGGGGGGGATGCATCCCCTGCATCCCCCCTCCTGTGTCCGCGCCTGGTGTCAGTCATATTTAAATTTGACGGCAGTTCTGCCAACGTAACTTTGTTCAGTTCTCGAAAGATCTTTCTGGTTTGGAAAGTTTAGGTTGGCTGCGCCAGACTTGTAAGTCAGGCCGGGCTCTTCGGGTCGGGCCAGGTTCGGGATTAAGTTTGTCAAAATGTTTCGGGCCGATATCAGGCCTGCATACAATTTATTTGCAACGACGGAGGCTTTTGTCGCCAGCTACTGTTGAAGCAATCGAGTTAATTAAATCTTGAATTTAAAATGATTAATTGTTAATTATTTAGTCATGTTTACTTTGCTATGCTGTCGATACCCCGCAGTTGTGTAAATCTTGACTTGCTCGGTAAATTTGGCTTTCGGGCCTAAATCGGGCTTAAACATAAATGCCAGGTTCGGGCTTGTGATTTCGGACTCGGGCCGGATTCAGGCTTCAAAATGAGGCCTGTTTACAACTCTGGGTTGCGAGTCATGTGCATGTTGACAAAGGCTTTGCTTCATGGCAGATTTTTACATAGATTACGTATTTTAATATTTTGTCAAAATAAAATGAACTCTACGACATTGAAACAAATGACAAAAGATGAGAGACTGAACCAGTGGAAACCAAAAATCTCATGTAAACCAGCGCAAAATTTTGTGAAGTGTTCGCACATAAAATTTCTTTCTTTCTATGTCCACAAAATTGTGCCGCGTTATTTGTCGGTCATGCAAGTAATTTATCATTTGCCGCCCCACTAATTCTTATTGTTTTGCCTTTTTACGAGCGTAAGTTGACAGAAAAACCGCTACTTCAACATCCAGGTTCATGAGCATAATGGACATCTAAAGCTGCCCCGCAGCTGAAGTAAGCAAGGCAAAATGTGAATGTCATCCAGCACACGAGCGACTATAGGCTTCTCTTTCATCAATAAACTATGCGCATTACATATTGCGTTTGATTAGTGTTTCTACATCTGTGGCGTGGTAGTTGCAAAATCTTTGTACATTACATTTCTAATTTGTGAAGAACAGTTTGCATTCCAAGTCAATGCAGTAACAATACTATGAAATTGGGTTTTGGGGGAATTTTGGTGGGCTTCTCTCTTGTGAAATCTGGTTATTTTCGTGCATTGCGTCATAAAGCAGATAGCTGAGTGCGCCAAAATGTTACCAAACACGAGTCTGCGCTTGTGCTTATCAGTTCATGACTCATGTTAACAGTTTTCTCCAAGTTAGCTGTTCTTCGAACGAAAGTGCGGTTTAACAAGAATGAAGTAATTGCGTTGTAAGTACAATTCTCTTGTCAGTTTGCACTTCCACTCACGGCTCGGATCTCCATTGTAGAATTTTCGACTTAACATCTTCATTAAAAAGGTCGTACTACGGTTGACTGAGCAAAATGACGTCACAACATTACTGTTTAGAGGGCCCTGACAATAGGTTTTGCATTGGGCCCCGCACTTGCTAGGGCCGGCCTGGACACATCTTTATCCATACTTGGACAATTTCGATAAATCAAAGGATTTACTTCCTTTTTCGGTGTTTTGTAAGTATGATTTCAAATCTACCATGTAATTAGCTAAGAAGCCCACAGCACCTATAAATTATGCACCACTTTAGAAGCATTGAATTTATTATTCCATTGGAGAAACCGTGCGCAGCAATAAAGGTAAGAACCAAACACTACCTAGAAAGGAGGAAGTGACAATCACTTGCATGGAGCTGCAGTTTTGCAGGTGCAAGACCTGCACTCTTAATCAGGTTAATAGCGCTGAAATTAGAAACGCAAATAAAAAGGGGCTGGCCGATCTGTGTAGTTCCAGAGTACGATCCTCTCAAATTTCTGGACTGGGATCGAAACTTGCTAATAAATTGCATGCAGTAGCTGTAGCCCGCATGTCCGTTTGCTGAATGTTAGTTTGCAAGGTTGGCCAAGTAAACACACTGCTTGCTAAGATGTGCAGAATTTTTCCGGGAATAATGCTGGATAGTGGATAACATGCATAACGATCCTTTGTTTTTGTTTATCAGCAATTTTCCAGTCAGCGGAGGCTGTTTATGCGTAAAATCCACGTGAGACGTGAGTTTCTATCGTGTTTCGGTTATTATGTAAACTCCCAGAAAAACATTGCCCACAATGTGCAAGTTTTTGTCCTTAGCGATAACAAGGCAAAAACTTTAATTACATCTTGTCGCAAGATCAGTTATGTCATTTGTCATGCCTTAGTGAAAATATAAAATAAATATATAAACATAAACCAGTTTGTTAGACAGTAAATTTTTTCCAGAGATTTTATCTTTTTAATTCACAGTCTCTGGTGCATGGGCGTCGGAAGGGGGACTTGGCCCCCCTTGAATTTTGACATTTTTCTATAACATTTTCAGCGAAATAAAGTTTTTTTTTTATTAGTTTCGAGTGGGAAAAATGAAATTTCACTACATTTGGCTCCCCGTCAAGAAAAATCCTTTTGGCTGCCCCTGGAAAAATCACTATTGCCCCCATAGTAAAAATACATCCGACACGGCGACACCCGCGCTGGTGTACTGCTTCCATTTTTAAAAGCTCTTATGCAAATTGAAGAAGCGTAGTTTAAAATGAGCCATGTCAACAACCACTAATCTTTTTCGTTCGGTTTTACTAATCTTTTGTGCCAATAACAGAGAGAGCTTAGCATTGGCGATTCTAAGAAGGTATTCGCTGCCATCTCCCCCCAAACGGTCACGACGCTCCCTGAAACCCGTTTTGAGTAGTTGTGTCCCTTTTCGTACCCTTTGGGATTGAGAGTGTAACGCATCACATGCGAATAGACAGTCTTTGTTAATTTACAGAAATAAAATCAGGATAGACAAGGCAAAGCTGAAACTTTAGGAAATTTTAAGGTTCGGAAAAATGGAAAGAATTTGTTTTGCTCTTCATCTTATTTTCTTATAAAAATTGCGGAACGTATTGCACTCCGCTGATAAATCCACCACTGACACTTAAGCTGCGTTTACATCTGAAATGCTTCGTACAGTGCCAGGAACGCCGGAACGGGGGTGCATGACGGGGGCACTGTCCCCCTTCCCTTTGAAAAGGGGGCCAACGGGGGCACAGGTGCCCTTACATAACAGTATCATAAGTAATTTCATGATTTATCAAGATCGACTTGAAACAAATTTATTGCAGCTATTCGCGCACACACAAAATTCAGAATGGTTTTCTATAATTTTTGTTATTTATTTTGAGGTCAACACTGTTGCCGAACATGCAAATGCGCAAATAATGGCTATTATAGGTGCGCTTTTACACTGAACTCAAGCAAACAGTTTTGAACGCGTGGTACGTCAAAACCATGGGTGTCGGCAGGGGGGTGAAAAGGGGCATTTGCCCCTCCCTGGATATTCGGACTAAAAACCAATATTTTCTAGAAAACTTGACGTCAGCAACTCAATACCGATTAAATGATTTGTTTCTTGCAATGATAGTTTATTTTCCGGGATGACATTCACACCGCACAAGAACCTGGCCCAGTTTCATTGTTCTGGTGTCATGCAGTGGTGGGCTTGCAGTTCACTTATTTCCGTTCTTTGCCTGCAGAGGCAGGTTGTGAAACTTGCGAGCGGTTGTTTTACTGTTGGTCTTTATTGTCTAACAATAACATGGTAAAAAATCTCCTAATGTTCACTTCAAGTGACGATATTAGACGTTTTGCTGCATGTGCCAGTTGAACGCAGACATCTTGGCAGGTAATGCAACGAGGCAGTGACTGCTGATAGCGGTAAGCAGGGACGCCGGAGAGCGGAGACATTGCCCCCTGACCTCTCAAACGGGGGACAGCAGGGGCGGAGGTGTCTTTTTCATAACAGCATCATAGGTAATTTTATGGTTTATCAAGATCGAATTGAAACAACTTTTTCTATAGATTCTTTTAGTATTTTTGAGGTCAACATTCTTGTTGAACAGTAGCAAGCATAACTGGTCGCGATTTTTTTGTTTTTCCTAAGTTTCCATTGCCCTCAACTTTTTTACTGCTTCCCCCTGCCCTACCGATGTTCCGAATTCCCTGTACGGTGTGGTACGTTCGTTGATTACAAAACTGAATCCAGCTTTTATTAACGTAAAACGTTGCCGAGCTGCAACATAACAAAGTATCAGTATTTACTTTCGCTGAAAGATTAGTAACAACACCACAGTCGACAACAACAACCACGAATGCGCGAACGCACCAAATGCGCCAACCGACCGTTAAGGAAACAGCGCTCGGAGCCCGAAGCTGCTTTGAATACAACGGCGCAATACTATACAATCAGGGCAACACGAGCGGACGCTAATCAACCACCTCAACACAGACATCATATAGCGGTCTACGTTTGTGACCGGTCTTCTACACATACGAGACAAGGACCCTTGTGACGACATAGGTGCGGGTCAGTTACTGAGCGGGTCCACTATCCAGGGGTGCGTTTTTCACTATTGCCGGCCGCATTCCTTTTGCTTTTATGAATTACGATCACCAGTGCGTGCAAGATATTTTTATTGTTTTGAATTGCTTCTGTTCTGCTTCCACACACTAAGTCTAGCCTGCTTCCACATGTCTGTTTGGCTGTCTGTCTTCCTCGTACCTGGCCTTTTTCAGGAAAAGATGATGCAAACTTTGCTCACTAGTTCCTTTCTAGAAACTGTCTATAACTACGAGACAAAATTAGTTCTTTCATGTCAAACATGAGCAGCCGATGTGGTTTCGTAGAAAAAATGTTAAAATAGATTTTAATTTGCATAAAACTGTTTGATTCTTACCGGGGAAGCGTGGTAAAGATTCTTCAAAAATTGCACAGTTGATCAGCCGGTGCATTCCGACTGTCCTTAGTCGGGCATTAAAGTTTTCTTCGCTTGTAAAACCGAATATCTACGAACGGTTTGTAGCAGAGCAACCATCAAACCATCACGATTAACTCTTGAGGTTTGTAGCAGGTCAATAGGTGCATTTGTAACAACTACGGTTTCAGCATCTTCAAACCTGCTGCTTCATCTCGGGCAGGAGGGTGTTATTCTGCATTACTTATTTCGCCCTGAAACAGAAAAGGACTTGTGTTGGACAATCAAAATATGTTGAAAACCTATGACGCATGCAGAGACACATGCAATTTAAATCTGTGAACACGACTGAAGATATCGGGCTTGCCTTGCTTGTCGGATTCGCCATGACTAATATTTGACTTAAATGAAGCGATCTTTACAGTGACCTTCATTGTCAATCTTCCAAAGGTAAATTCGTTTTCATGTGACCTAATGTGGACTACAGACGATCTATATTAATCGCTTAAGGTCAGTTATTGTCTTAAATACCAGTTCGTTGAAGTTGATGACGCTATGCTTTGAATAATTTGTCGACCAACGCACAGTGTATGGTGTGCCGCACATTCACCTGCTGAAAAGCATGTTCTGAATGACCACTAACATCCATGCAGGGCGTGTAGCAGTGTTTCCAATTCAGAACAAAATTTCAAAACCCAGGTTTCGGTTACCTGAGAGAAAAACCTGGAAAACCCAAGGTTTTTCGAGTTTTCAGAAAGGATAATAAACTCAATATCACTTCCAAACTGTTATATTTCCTCCTTTAGGAGACGGCGAAACACTCCTTTAGGAGACGGCGAAATGACCATACCGTGTTCAATAGCCAGCCGCCACCAATGGGCTGCCACGTCACTAACCACATATGTAAAGCAAGCTGCAGTTTGCATAATAAGCAAATGCACACCAAGCTTAAGACAAATTTGGAACAACAAAAAGTACATTTTTAGCGAAAGATTACAGACTACGAAAACACACATATTAATCATTTTTCTATTGCTAAAGCACAGTTTCTCACTGATTCGTAAAGTACTGAGAAGGGTTTTTTTTAAGGAAAATGTTAGGAACCCGGTGTGGGTCTGTAGCGACCCGATTTCTCTGATTTTTAGGGACCCGATGACAATTTTCTCTGATTCTAGGGACCCGATTTGAAATTTTAGGGACCCGAATCGGGTCCCTAAAACGCCTCAAAAAAACCCTGGTACTGACTCATAAAAATGAAAGAGAAACTTTTCAAAATTTTTTTCATTTCATTACAACAGCGAAAAGACGCTGTTGTAATGGAATGAAACAATATTGACGAAACAGTGAGTGAATAATGTCAATAGCATACAGCTAAGCAAAATCGTTTGGTATTTTTGAATGCAAAGGGTCTTCCAAAATTTTGCAAAAATTCCGCGTTGCAGGATTTTGAAACCCGGGTTTGGCGTGAGGCAAAACCCAGGTCGGAAACGTGAGTGTGTAGAGATTGTTTGCAGGAATTGCCACAAAAAGTTTGCTTGGACTCTTTTGGAGGCTTGTGGCGTATTTCACTTAAAGCCTCAACTAAGTACAATACAGCATATAAAAAGTACGTCAATTTATTTCTTAGTTCTGCACCTAGCTGACATTCCAGTATGAGCTTCTGATGTCTTGAATTTCAGAAAAACAACCTAATAAGAAACATTTGCCCTCCTTTACTACAACAGAAACATGTTTAGATAATCGATTTTTTTATCTTCGATAAAGTTATAGCAAGCCGTATATTTAACGATAATATCAGTCCAGATACTTCAACTAGGTGATGCTAAAATCAGTGACATATTCCTTCAGTGTTAACCAGAAAACGTTTACAGTAACTTGTCCGTGATGGCTCTATTAGAGAAAAACAAAAAGTTACACAACTTCTATTCCTCTTTAAATGCACAGTTTGACACTGCTTTAGATGAAAGCTTCCGATATTAGAGTAGCAGGACTGCAAGCAGTTTTGAGAGATTTGAAACGTTCACGGTTACAGATCGCAGTGGGCTAGAAGTCTGCATAACGGCAACCGGTATCCCGTGTATTGTTGCTTTTCAAAAATCTGAAATACCCGAAGCACAGTGCGACGTAAAGACTTGGTTCCAGACCTAATTGTTCCGAGTTTGTAATACGGCAATATTTTTATTTATTGCACTCAAACATAACTGTACCTCTACTTCAGTAATGGCATCGTTTGAGAGGAAAAGTGACACAAACATCATCGTAAAATAATAAACGATTATAAAGTGATATGGAGACTTCGAAACATGTGCTTGCTTTTACTTCAGCAAGACATCGACGAGGTTTTTCAAACAGGAAGGAGGAAAACACGCAGTTAATCTCTTTACAGCAGTGGTTCTTAACCGGGGGTACACGTACCCCTTGGGGGTACCAAACACCGAAACAGGGGGTAAGATGCACCTACATTTTTAGGCATACACACCCAGAAAATTTTAAAGATGTGTTGTCGATTGTTGTGAGTGCAGTAAACTTTGTCAGAGGCCAAACCTAGGATCACGGTCTGTTCAGAGTTTTTTGTAACG
>JGI24022J15233_10001326_pt1 | contig 20248 bp, 13 predicted proteins | sample Ectturendosymbi2_FD_15233 | JGI IMG/M metagenome (IMG submission 15233) | reverse complement strand
GCTCAGCAGTGATTACTACGTCTTACGTTCGACGGTAATTGCGTTGAACAACTTTATTCAGCACAGCCATTGCCAAGTTGTACAACCATTTCGATCAACCTTTTTAATAAACGCCTTAACCACAATCATATCCAAGCAACCTTTTCTAAGCTTTTCGTGTTGTAATGAACTTTGCTATGACTGCAAATATTAAGTATACCGTTGAACAAAGGAGATTTTTACGAAATTCACGCTGCTTATCGGCTGGTTCTGATTCACTTTACTTGCAGTTCTAACCGACAATCTGAACTCAAAGTTACCCACGCAAACACACCAACTACACTTAAAAAGCCCACCTAATGACTAAGGTGCAGCTTATGGTACTTATTGAAAATATCCCACTGAATGTTAAAAATAGCACGAGATGTGCCAAGAAATGTTTTTTTTTATAATTTTGGCGACGGCAATTAGCGGCATGCCAACGTCTGAAATATGCTACTTACCAGGACAGTTGAGGCGAACGATCTTTCACTATGAGCGCTACGGCGATTCACTCAGTGTCGGTGAATCGGACACACAACCTTCCAATTGTGAGGGGCACTCTTCCACTGAACTATCGCCGCCCCAGGGAAATCTTCGTCGCCAATGCCTAGGTGTCACGAAATGTTTTGATGTGCCGTGGGGGCGTTACTGAGGAACCAACGATACGTGATAAGAGATTTAGCTAGCCGTTACTATTTACCGTGATATCATGCAAAACCTTTTTTATCAGATTTTGAACGGAGGGACGATATAAGCTGCGAACAACCGGAGCTCTAACGCTTGCTAGTCTGCCGTCGAATGTCACTACTTTTCTTTGTTCAAAGTACGTTTGACTGCGATGGCTGAAATGGCCTTGTTTGGCGAGGAAGGTGTATAGGTCTGGGGCACAATTGCCTACCACGTAAATGTGTTAAAAAAGCCCTCACTTCAAGACAAAAAACTGCACGGGACACTTCAGCACATTGGACTTGACACAGACTTTTGAGAAAACATTTCATCAGTTTGCTCACTCCACAGCTACATGGCGTGTTTTGGCTAGCCTACTAGTCTACTAAACACAAAATTTGAAAAGAGTTGGGGCTTTTAAAACTTAAAAAAATTATTTGAAAATGATAACGAAAATCTAGAAATTTTAAACCCTTTCAAAATTTAATTTTTAATCAGCAAAGTGCCGCCCCCTAAAATGCGCCGCCCAGGGCCCACGTCCCCCAGAGCCCCCACCTTGCTACGCCACTGTGTCAGAATCTTCAAAGATTGTAACAGTTGCAATCTGGGAAATTTGAATCGATTGGCCTAACTAAAAGATGTGTTCGAAGTGTGGAACAACTTCACTTTGCCGTTTTTCACTGATGCTGTAAGGGCAGGTAAAACCGATTCTATCACCAACAAAGTACCCACCTTGAGACGCGTCTTGTTATCCTTGTGTTCTTTGACTAAACCCATGATATGAACCATGTGTTTGATGCTGTGCATTAATGAATTAAATACAATAAAAAGTGAAAAACGTTTGAGCAAAATATGATTTTTGGTTGCATAGAACGGTTTTCGAAGTTGGAACAGGAGTCGGGCTCTCAAATTTGACAAAACTTATAAGTCGGAACAGGATCAATTAAAACATGAGGGAATTCAGCATTTGAAGATTTGACTCCAGCATAGATGGGTCTGCGATCCGCAGTTGTAGATACCCGCTCCGTGTGAAAACTCACACGATGCGGGATAACCATGTCGGTAAATTTTCCCCGATAATCCTCTACAATTGTGTTCATAATCAGGCGAGTTTGCTTCCATTGTATGACCTCTTGTGAAAGCCGCTTATGAGCAGACGTAAACCCCACAGGATAACAAATGTGCCTAAGAAAGTCTTATTTCTCGGTTCAAAAGCACTGGTGCATGATGAGGTTGCTAGAAGCGAACTGGGTGTTTGTGCGTAATTAATTACCAGACATTTTTAGAAGCTGTTAGGCATGAAAAGCTTGTGTAACTCAAAGCCAAGCTCAGAGAAGGCAGGAACCTGCCGAAAAAGCATGAGAAAAGCAATCGAGAACAATTCATTCGCTAAACACGGTCTTGGAAACCGCTGGAACAAATGAAGATATTTTACTGGAACTGCCGTGAATGACTTCTTTTACGCAATTCACGAATGTTGATAGACATTGAACAAAAATTACGCTCCATTGGTCACTATCGATTCTTTGAGACTTAATCAGCTGAAACACTATCATTATCAATTTCTTGAAAATCGATTGGTAATTGGTATTTGTTAATAATGTACTATTCTATGAGATGCAGAGGCATTTTGGCAGTGTTACTAATAATTGTACTTAGGGTAAATAAGCTTATAGGCCAAATTTATCCCAAGAAAATAATGGATTTATGCACCAGTGGAAGTACTCCAATCTCCGTATACTGTAAATACAAAACTAAGAATATAATCGTTGAATACCACTGACTGGAACTAGAGATATTTCATTTTTTTCAAACGGCATATGAAAAGTGACACGTTGCCTACAGCAACTGTTTCTAGAGTCAACAACAGCACAAGACATAGAAATGTCACTAACTGTGATTTTTACGACCCAGACCAATTGGATGTAAATTTGCGCCTGTTACACTGCGCAAGAAAAGCCCTCAACCAACTGATATTTTCGGGGGGTCCCTAAGTGATTGTAACATAACGTTGTACCTAACAACTAAACATGCTTTTGAAAATTTCGCAGGACAATTGACCGTTTTGCCCTTCCCTGGTTACGCGCCTGGCGCAGAGCGGAGATTCTCCAAACTCCGTGTCGTGAAGACTACCAAGTCGCATGTTTTCGCAAAGACTCAGAAATCTCACACAATTCTATTTATTTAAACAGCACAGCGCTAACTGCCTTAAGGTGGCTTCACACAGAATCCGGTTACGGCCGACGAATCGGCGGCTTATGGCCAGCGGCAGTCTTCACACATGCAGAAAGAACACCATCACCCGGCAATCCGACTTACTAAATCCAATTTTAAGTAAGCCGTTCGAAATCGAGAAAATTCAGCCGGATACGGCCAACGGAGCATGGATGAAGACTGCCGTTGGCCATAAGTCAGTTCGTAAGCCCTAACCGGATCTATGTGAAGCCACCTTTTGTATGGATATATTTTTCGACGTCCTCGCGACTGTTCACAGCAACTGGGAGGGTTAAATTGTATGAGGGGACAAGCGTGTACCCTGGACGGCAATGAGGCAATTGCCCGACCCTCCATGTTTCAAAAAGTTTTCATCAAAAATTTTTAGGTTAACCAAGCTTTCGATGCATAAGACAAAGAATAATTTCAGTTCAAATCAACGAAACTGCGGAACCTATCATTCGTCAGCTTTTAGCCGAACCTGATCAAAGCAGTATGGTTTACCAACTGTCGATGATTAATCAAACGTTTTTGTAGTGTAAGGTTAGGGAATTCATATCATGGCTGTCTTCAACCTGAGGTTTCAGCTCCGTGTGGAAGTTGGCGACTATGAAATACAAACTTGCGTCCAATCACTTGCAATCACTAACCGCATGTAAAAACAAGGATTAACGCTTTTTTGCAGCTGTTTCTGGCCCACCAGCTTGCTGTATCACACCCAATGCTGATTTAAGCTTCATTTCAAGACCATCGCAAGAATTCGTCTCTGATAACTCTGTCGTGCTGCAAACAAAACCTGTATCCTTCTCTGCGGTGTCAGCCGTAGCCTTATTAATATCCAGAGGCGTACGCAGAAAATTTTCGAGGGGGGGGAAAGTTTTGTCACAATCGTGTGACGTCACAAATCAACTTTATGGGAAATGCCGAAGGCACGACCATTCTAGGGAGGTCCGGGGGCGTGCCCCCAGGAAAATTTTGCAAAATTACACCTGAAAATACGCATATTTGTGCATTCTCGAAGCAAGTTTTGGACAATACTGTTTTTACATTTTTTGTTTTTTGGGTTTGAGGGGGTGGCCATGGCACAGTGGCCTCCCCCCTCCGTACGCTAGTGTTAATATCGCAGGCTTTTGTTTTTGTACAGTTTTAGAAGTACGGTAAATGCGTGAATCATGGGCGTCCGCAGGTGGGGGGGCAAAACGGGCGTTCCTCCCCTGGAAATTGAGACTAAGAAACAAAATCTCTAAAAAAATTCAAGGCAGCAGCTTAATTCCAATTGATTTACTTAATTCTTGAAATGATAGTTTACTTGCCAGTATGTCACTCACACTGCACAAGATCCAGGTTCACTGTTCCGGTGTCATGCAGTGAAGAGCTTGAATTTCACTCATGTCCACCCCTTTGCCTGCAGAGGCAGGTTCCGAAACTTGCAATCGGAATGTTCCGCTGCTGGGTTTTATTGCGTAAGAAAAACAAGGCAGCAAATCTTCAAAGATTCACTTCAAGTTACGGTAGCAGGCGTTTTGCCGCAAATCACTGGTGAACTCAGACATCTTGGCAGGTAATACAGCGAGACAGAGACTGCTGATAGCAGCAAGCCACGTAATATACTATGTGAAAAGAAGTATGAGTGAATCTGTAGCAATGCTTCCACAAGTCTGAAAATCCGTTGTTAGTGTGAGCAATGCCGTATGGCTAATCTAAAACCTTAAATCACCGGAAGATACTCCGAAAAACGCAAAAAAAATCAAAACCAACTACTGTAACACTTATATCGAAATATAAGCTAAGTTGGGACCCGGTTTTGATATTCAGCTTGCCACGGGAGGCAATTCGCTCCTCTGCGCCATCATACAGTAGGTTACACCGCTGGTTATGAAACTGTGAGTCTGACCAATGTGCCTGAGTGAATAGCTTCCTGCTCAGGAATCGTGGTTGGTCTACTGCGCAAGGGCTTGTTTTTATGTTGATTTCACTTGCTTAGAAAGATGTTAGAAACCTGTGTTTCCATGACTCTTTCTGATTTTCAGAGACAAATAGAATGGTGCCAAATTATTTTACAAAATGTCTCTTAAAGCCTACAAATAGAAAATTGGGGCACTCTGCTACTCAGGGTTACCTGATATGTCGCAAATTTGGTGCACCCTGCTACCTTGACATTTCAATGTTATTCCGAGTGAAAAACGTTTTTGGTCAAATATAACCCCGGAAACTTTATATGTGAAGAGTATTCCTACGCCATGGCTTGAAGAGAAACGGATCTGAAACGCGCATGAAATTTTCTACGCACAAACAAATATCCCCTCAAAAAGCAGTTGTTTGTGGGTACAGTGTATAAAATATGTATGGTATGTATATTTCGCTGAGCAGATACGATTTTGTTATGAAAGTAGTTAAAAATGGAAATCAGGAAGTGAAAAATATTTTGTTTCGGAAATAACGGATGTCACATAGCCCAGGAAAACGTAATTAACTTTTGAGTTGCATTGCAACCAACGTTTCCCGACTCATACGAGCATATCGTGTGCATGCTTCCTCAGCAGTACGCTTATACATTCTTTTTTTACAAAGTTTAAAACAACGTGACTTGTTAAATTATGACTACGCAGGCTTTAAGGAATACGTCTCAATCATTAAGGTTTAATCCTAATTTCTGAGTGAGTTCCCAAACGGTTGCATCTCTTGTTTCTAAGTACCGATGACGAGTCTTGCTACGTAAAATGACTTCACAATTTGTGGTTTCGTTAAAATACCACGGCAATGCTTCTTTGACAAGAAATGCTTGTTTTGTAGATCTGCAGATAGCCTATTGTATACATTATCGTAGTATCAGCCAATGAAGTGCACTTTGACTGGTAACAGGGGCCATTATCTTTGTAGAGGAGGAAGGGTAAAGCGTTTGAACACCCACCTGCATACCATCGTCATAAAATCCTAAACAGGATAAGCAAAATGTTGACGTTGCCCCCTGGAAAAATTTCTGCGGACGCCCATGGTGTGAATGTGCCGGTGGTATATATTTATATGACTTAAAGCTCAAATTTTGGCTAGGAGTCAATCAAATTTCAGTCTTCTTTTTTACGCCATAGTCACTGTTTAGAAACAATAATATTCATTTTAACGTACAGTATATTGTGACAGTTCAATCACAATTATGTGGAGCATTAACGTTTTCATCAATGATTCCTCATTACCTTTCTGGCGAGTAAGTTTGAATTTTGTCACACCAATGGATTTTAAAAAATACATCAAGAGGTTCTTCTAGAATGGCAAGAATCTTGCTAGGCTAAATTAATCAACCAAGCGTTGCGTTAAGATGCGGCAGAAATTATTTCTTAAATTTACTGCAGAGCAGCGGTGGTGATAAGTGGGATAACCGACTGTGGCTTCTTTTTCGGTTTGTGTAGTCTGAGTGTATCAAACACACGCAAGTTTATTTAGTGGACACGTGCAACTTCCCCAATTTACAATATTGTCTTTTTCATCTTTATGAATGTTAACTCTAAATTGATCACTAAATACCTAATCGTTTTCGTGAAGCAAGCTATTGCAAGTAGTGCATAAAAACATTGTCGCATTCGCATTTCATAGCGGTTTAATAACACAATATCCAAAATATTTGATAATGCGTTTGGAGACTCTATAGTCTAGCGTTTACGTTTATCAGCTGTATAGGGTCAATTAGTTGCTTAAGCATTGGACGAAAATAGGATCCACGTCTTATATTCGTAAAAGTTTTGTAGAAGGCCTACTGCAGAACTCGGTGTCTTAGAGCAGGCCTGCACAACNCACAAATCTCGATAGACCAAATTAATCAACATAAATTTGCAGCTCGCCGCAAAAGTCTATTTCGTTGTAATCTGGAAGAAACTCTGGAACGACAATCAATTATCCGACGTAGGACTTTTGCAACACTTTCTTCAACTGTGACAGCTCTCGCGGGACTCGTGTGGCACGCGGGCCCTATATTGTGCAGACATGTTTCAGAGTAATGTCGCTACTCGGCTTCGATTGAAAGTGTGTTGGTGCATAACAGAAGCGTGTAAATATAAAAAGCGCAATCGTAATGGCAGCCACAATGGCTTCTTGCTCAACTGCATTATTGCCTGCAAATAGCATACTGCATATGGTGCACTTACAACAACTAGTTTTTCAAATGTGCTTTTGAAGGAAAGTTTTACAAGAAAATTATGGCTTTGATTCAAAGTAGATGCTTCGAACTTTACATGCTTGAAAACAAGAAACTTCACATGCTTGATGCTTGAAAATAAAATTTTCTGACTACGCGTCTGGAAGGAAACCGGTTGTCAAAAAAGATAAAAAGATATGTTTCTTTTCGAATGTTCGCATATAATTAATAAAACACTTGTAGGAGCGACAGGAATATTTCTCACTTTACCGAGATCATTTCTTTCAATGATTATGAATAGGCGCTTCACGGCAAACCGTAGGCGAAGCAGAAGGCACATTTGTAGCTTGCATCATGTTACATACCTAACGTTCCTTCTTTCTGTTTTCTTTTGTGCGGTTTCTGTTCATTAGCGTAGCATGCATGTGAAAACATGACTGCCATTGCGTAATTTTATGACTGACGATTTGAAACTCCTGAATAAGATTTTTCAACAAATGTTTCTCTCTGGTAAAACCGATGTCAATAGAAGCACGAAGGCTTCGATTCATTGGCATCTTTAAATGAATCCTAACGTAAACGTTTACGAAATGTTTTTCAGCGCAATCTTTCTAGTCTAGAGATACCAGCGAGATCACTAAGGCGAAACGTAATAATGCGACGTGCAAAAAGTTAAGCCAACTTTCTGAAGGCAGAACGAGTCTCTTTTCCAAATTCCTGCCGAAAGCTTTGTCTGCTCCCATTGTTGCAAACTGACCCACCCTAGTGGATCCCCAAAAAATATTTTTGACTCCACCCCTGCTTGCACACGAGACTGTCATGAACGCACAATATTTTGCCTTCAGGACCTGGGACCACGATATCAACGATACAGTAATAGTTTCTTTGACCAGGTTTATTTACTAATTACCTGGTTAATTTCAACATTTTATTATTAATTCTATTTTCTCAAGTGAAACGAAAATGCTCCAAGGCTCACTAGGCACCATCAAAACAAACTATTGCAATGGTGTGCGAAAGATTGAATTTCAAGTACAACTGTGTGGTATAATTAGGTAAATTTTGTAATGTTTTAGTTGCAGCATAACCTGCAGCATCATCGATGACTAATATTTTTCTGAATTATCAATCTAGCTTTTAAGTCTGCCTCACGTGAGCACCAGTCAAATGCATTCTTGTGACGTGTAGAAGTATTTCTAATTTTACTGGACGATTTGACTAAATTTCCTTCCTATCCGACGGAACACCTGCACCAGAGCAGCAAATGGCTTTTATGCTTGAAATTACGATGCTGGTCGGGCGCCGCGACTTCAGACGTCCTCAATATATTGTTTGTGATTACTGCTTCAATTACTCAAGTGGATATCTATAACAGCTTTACGATCGCGGTAAGCGTGACCCTTCAAAGCTTCTGATGGCTTCATTGGCAAAAGCTTAAGGTTGGTTGGTAGTGGCTATACTGGTGGCAATTGATGAATATCAATCGCAGAGCACAGGCCGCCAATAACATCGATAAAGTCGATCAAAGGTAGCGTTTCAAACGACACGTAGGTTCAAAAGTACATATCTTGTTACAAAATGTTTCAGCATTTGTAGGGCATGCAATCGAGCAGCAACCATATAGAAGTGTGAAATAACGCACTGAAGTCAAGCTACTAAAACAAACCAAACGCTCAAAAGATCTCTGAGTTCACAGCTGTTGAGTGACGTTCACATTTAAACAAATTTTCAAACGCTTGACTTTATCCGATGCAGTTTTCGCATTACTTTTAGTCGTTGTTTATTGGCCTGAAAGTTTGCACTGGCAATATTTAAACCGGATGCATTTGCATGGTGCTCGAATAAACAAAATCCATTTGAACACCCTTCCGATCGCTTTGCAAAAGTTTTGTGTCGCTCCTACTCTCTGGTACTTACAAAACAGCAATAATTAACTTTTCATTCCGGGTTGCACCGACCCACAGCAATCGTCATTAATCAAATCTGTGGTTTTGAAAGACGTCGGTACTTGGCAACTACTTTCAGCTGCAACACTCTTCCTGCTGCAATTGATCCAAATCAGTGGAAATAGTCTTTCCTTCCAGTTGATAAAACTTATTACGACAGCCAAATTGTTGGCGAAGAAATCCAGTTGCACTAAACTCAACCAATTCACGCACATCATTGGAGTGGAATCCAACATAACCAAACAGCTCATTATCAAACTCGTCGTAACGCAAGAACAAGTGGAAATGACAAGTCGCTTCAATAATCTATGTATCTCTTTATCAGATTTCCACGTCAGGCATGCGCAAAAGAATCGTTTTCGTACTTTGAGCAAGGGTTGTGTAGTGAAAGTAAAAAACAATATTTGGCAAACGAAGCAAATTACCACGAATACGGCCATCAACATAGGAACAGTTGTTTGCGCCATAGTGTCATTCCAAACAACAAAACATCCGATTTGAGTCGGGATTAAACAGTAATTCTGCTGCAACAATGACACGACTCCAATCAAGTTCGCGTACATTGAAAGTATTAGCACCGAGCTACACGCTTGTCCGTATTTATTGCTGGCTGTCTTCATCAGCGGGTCCGTATGGAATTTTCTTTGCCTGGCCCACAACAACGTGTAAAGAAGCCCGGTCCCTATCACATAACTTACTCCCCCAGTTAAACTCATTGCTTTGCAAAACGTTGTCGAAGGAGCATGAGAAAAGTAATCCAGAACAACTCTTGCGCTAAACACAACATTCAAAAACGTAGCAACGAAACTCAGATAATTCACTCGAACTGCCGTAGATTGGCTGGTGTTCCGCAATTCATAAATGCCAATAGAGATAAACATATAACATGATAGTGAAAACACAATGATAGAAAACATTTTGAAAAATAAAACCGAGCTATGGTCATAGCCCAAGTTGCCCAACAAAGACTCATTGAAGACTGAACAATGATTAGTGTTTGTTAATGTGATGTGATTACCAACAGTTCGGCACCACTGCCCCATGTTCTGAACGGTTTTCGTTTGATTCTTTCGTGACAGAGCTCTGTCTACTCAAATCCTTGCCGAGGAAACGTAGCAGGCAGAACCTTTAGTCAGTTGATATTTTCCCCTATTGCATAAGTCACCTGAACAGAAAACAAAAGTGAATTATTTCAATCTGCAGCCATGCCCGTAGCCAGGTTGTAGCGTTTGGGCGTCAAAATACATTTTAGGGGGAAAGCTTTTTGCTTTTATTATGTCTATAAAACAAATTTTCGTAGGCGCAAGAAAATTTGGTGGGCACTGCCACCCGCATGCCCCCGTGGCTACGGGCCTGTATGCAGCTAAGATAAAAACCATATCTCTACACTACAAAAATATTTGAAACGTTTTATGTCTTAATATCATACTCGTGGCCAAGAAATATTTTAGTAATTTAAAACACATTCGATAATGTTCGAAAAATAGTGTCTAATTTGAAATGGGTAAGCAATCATTTTAGAAACAAGCAAATATTTACTGGGGTTTTCATCTGTTGCCTGTTCACAAAAATCTCGAATTTAAAGGGAAGATCAGTAAGGTATCTCATTCTTTCTTACAAAGTTTATAGCTTTGAGGAACTCAAAGCTTTCGTCAAAACTTCCTGAAAAAATATTCCACTGCCCGGTAACAATTCAAAATTTTGATTAAATGGGCAAAACTTTGTCTGATGATGTGCTTCCTTGACAACATTTTGTCTAAAGGTGCATGACAAGTCTTTTTAGTTCAAGTCACTCGTAACATTGTCCGTTCCTGAGTAGCAGTTTGACAGTGCAACGAGGCTGAGTAAAGCAACCGTTACTGACTCACCACTAATGAACTTTAAATCTTCAGAGCGACTAACAGTCACACACGCAATGACAAAACTTTTTGCCTGGAAAAGCTTCCTTGCAATCAGCTGCAACCGCATACCATTCATGCGACAACTGGTAAATATCTTAACATATGTACGTAGCTCTTCTGCGAGTTTTCTGTTCTGTAACTATCATCGTCGGTGCTGTAAGTCCGCTGTGCAGCAACATAACAAATCGATATTGTTGATTCCAGCATCGAAGTTTTTATGACATGCGTTTTCAAACCAATGCCAAAGTTACTTAAACTGCCATAAATGAACCCTTTTCTATTCTTAGTCATATTTTTTAGAGATTAGCTTCTTTCTGTGTAAGTAGCGCTATGTACAATGTAATTCTGATTTCTTGTGTTTCCACCAAACCCGTTGGATTTTTTCTGAAAAGTGATCCGAAATAGATGGCACAGACGAGAGCGCAACCAACTGAAATTTTCGGGCGAGGTGGGCAAAGAACTTGTTGTTGTACCTAGCAACTAGAAAAGTTGTTGACGTTTTCAAGATGTTTTTGAAAATTTCGGGGGGATATGCCCGGTTTGTCCCCTCTGGTTACAGGCCTGGCACAGGCAAACTTTGCAAGAAACCGTTGAAGAGCCTTTGACTTACATATCACAACAGCTGTCTGCACCTCAGTAACGCAAGTGAACATCAAATACAGCCAGAGATTTTCTAAAACATTAGTTCTCTAAGAGTAATTTTATAATATAAAAGCAAGGCCTAAGCCGTATACTGTATTGACATTTTGCTTGTTCTCATGTAGCATCGATCGTTTCAGATACGATTTATATCCATTCTGCCATCTGAACTTTGAAATTTGGGAAATCAAAATCCTTAAATTTTTTTCTATAACGTGGTTCAATGTCCAACGCTGGAGAATCTTGTTTACAAGTGTAAACGGAATGTGCACAGTGGTATTTGGTGAGTTAGATAGATACATTAAATTAAAAATTTGAGTAGAAACATTTTAGATACTTCCTTTGAATTTACTATCCTTTTTTCGACTTTTTATTGGTGGCTAATCCTTCTCATCCTAATTACTTTGAAAATTTTATGCAAGTTTATGTTATTTTGGAGCATAAAATTGGTATAGGCTTAACAGTTTCATTAACACTAAAGGAGCATTCAAAAAACTATACATGTTTTATTTTGAAACGCATCGGATCAATCGTAATCCATCTTTAGTCAAAAATGCTTTATTTCAACAAAAGTCAAAAAACTTTATTTAGTGTTCTTTCAGTGTTAATGAATTTTTTTGTTAATTTTAAAGTCACATCCAATCCATGACATCTGATAGTTGTTAAGTTAAGAGTAGACTTATCATGAGATGCTGCACAGCAGACAACGGTAAACGCGCAGAAACTTCATATAAAAGAAATATGGAAAAAACACTTTGTTTTTAATGGTCCGTTGCAAAGCAAAAATTTCATGAAAATTTTCTGAGTTAGTGCACACTTGTTTAAGTAGAACATCTATATTTTTTGTGCGTTCACATCCTAGTTTGTTCACTCAGGTTGTTCAATGCCATCGCGACATGATTAAATTTATTAATATTTTTATTTAAAAAATATTTTATTCTCCATATCAAATATGCGGACCCTTGAAACTAGCCTAGAACAAAAAAAACATCATGATCGCTAGGCTGTTTTCCTTTTACAGTACTGCTTTCACACACAACCTGTCCAGCTTTCACTTTGCTAGATCCCGTGAGTAAAGGTTACGCAAATAACCACTTAATCTCATTTCATTAAAATGCCATGGACGTCTTTCTATAGCACGATTGTTTCCGGTTCACCTTACATTACCCGACTGCTCTACTCTCAGCATTTGTACTTCTTTTGGAATGGCTGTTACCGGGGTCAAACTTGCAGGTCGATTTGAATTTTAGTTTTGCAGTTGTTTATTCCGTCATAATTTCAAGGAAGACAATGCCATTTGTTCAAAGGTATTCTCTAACATTGCAGGAAGTGAAGCACCTAGTCCAATAAACAGATATACTGTAGATAAACAATATTTACGTCACGCCGGAAAAGGGTACATTGATACAATTTAAATGATTTGTAGTGTTACTTTATTATAAATATAATACGCGTTTAAATAGTGTCTGTACAGTGTTGGTAAAAAGGTACAGTAAATTTCTACGTGCTTCTCTCGTTAAACACTATTGCTTACGTGTCACTAAGGTGGCTTTATTGCATTAATTTCTAAATGGAGCTTTGCACCACGCAGCTCTTGTACCGCTGTCTTTCTTAATAAAGCTATCAGTCAAGCAAAGCAAAACTCACAAAGAGCTACTTTCATTCTTGTAATTTTACCAGCGTTTCGTTTCTTATGGAAGACTTTGAATTGCTAAACCCTTCAAATGACAGTAAGCTAATAACTTAAGGTTTGCTTTTAAAAATGACCTTCACCGCGTCAAGCGCATGTGATCCGTGCTGACGGTATACATACATAGCAATAGGTACATGGCATTTATTAGAAAAAGTAGGCTGGCAATGAGCTACTTGCACTGAATTTTACTCGTAACACGACCTTACCTTGCTGTAAAAAAATTAACCTTCAACCGTTTCAACCTTGTGAAAACGGTAGCTGTTGTGCACTATATGTGGATGTACACGAGCGGAAATATGCAACAACACGTTCCGGATAACCTTCAAATCCTTTTTGTAGTTGGAACGTATGGATTTAGTCAAATAGATTCAGAAAAAAATTCAATTCGTTGCTTGGCAAGGAGGCAACAACCAATGCGATGCTCGAAGCAAAAACCCATAATTTTTCTTAGCTGACTATTGTTGAGGCATGAAAACAGATTTCGCCAGTAGGGGAACCGGAGGCTGCGACCTTCCTTCCATTTGCGAATGGTCTATCCACACAACAGAAGATCAGGGATGATTGTTTCTGGTTTAGCTTGTTCCGAGGAACCAAAACTAAGAAGGGGAATCTTATTGCCACGCATCTTTTGCACCTGATAGTGTTGAAGACTCCTGATGTGACGAGGGCCTAAACATTTAAATGAGAAAAAACTGTTCCTTTGAAAGTCCGATCGTTTTCACTTGTTACATCGTCGAGTTCATTCAAATGAGATTTCTATTTACACACATTGTTGTTGTCATCTTGACAACAAAGAAAGATTTCTTTCAACGTGCTTTACTTTTCTTAGTTATGAGTCATAAAGCTGTACTTCTGTTGCAAAAAAATGAGGCAATGAACGTCATAACGGAAGGCCAAGTCGTCAAAATGTTACCACGGGCCAGAACTGTCTGTTTTATTTCACAGATGAAAATCAAACTGATGCCAGACTAAAAGGTACTGCAATTCGAAGGGGGATTAACTGCAGAGATTCCTTTATTCGAAGCGAACTTTATTAGAAGCAAGCAAATTTACTGTGCATGGCAAGTGTTTTTCAGGTTCGTTCAGCAAATCTGAAACACACATCGATTCGCAAATCTTCACGGCACAAAGCTTTCGCTGTGGTTTGCACACGTTCAGAGCGTCCAAAACATTATCTCGAAGTCCACGCTGTGTGGATTGATTTAAATACTTGCATTGCATTTAAAAAATAAAATATTAAAATACCCCAATAAATGTGATCCTGCGTCACAATACTACCGAGTTATGCAAACAACAGTCGTACCTTCAGCGCAAGCCACTTACAGCAGCTACACTCTCCTTGTGTTATCTCTACAAGCCCTAAAAAATCAGGCCCGAGGAAGAGTGAACTAGTCGGGCTCAACGCTGAAAATTTATGCCCTGGTTTGGTGATCACAGTAAAGTCACTGAATGGAAGATCGGCGTTGGAACACTTTTTATAAAATACCGCTACTGGGTCTACAATAAAGCTTTTAAAATGCAGTGGTAAATGATGGAAATCATTGGTTCTTATACCAATAAGTTGTCTAAAAAAATACACAATCATTGCTAATTGTTACAAAACCTGGTCATCACAGTCATTTCTTCCGTATAACCACCGGTTTGTCGCAATCACCTAATATTAGCTGATGCCGAGTCTCCTTTTGTCGATAAAATGTATGCAGATGAGCCTTGCTGCTTTTGTGGTAACACGAGAAAGCAAGGATCGTACAATTGTGAGGTAACCGCACATTGTTCACTCAGTGTTTGCAAACATGGTATAGCACTTTGGTCCACAAATGACTGGAAAAATGACGTACTGCCTATAACGCTGAAGATCGTAATAACTCAAGCCCACCCAAGCAAACAGGTTTAATGTTCTTCAAAGTATGTACAAATTTTACATGAGGAGCGAAGTTTGTCCCATGCTTTAGGCGCTGTGATGAAACTGTAGCGATAAGCAATTGATTCGAAGCGAGCGCATAACCGTTTTCATCAATCGCAAAATCGCCTTGCCATTGTTTCGGAATCCACAGAAGCTGCAGACGCACAACTAAAACCAACACTTGAATGATATTAATCAAATATATTATAACTTTTCAAAACACATAGTGTCAAATCATTAGGACGTCGTCGCGCTGCAGCTCTGATTCCCAAAAGAAGAAAACGAGCATTTTATTTGTTCCAAGCCATTCAAAACATTAAGAATTTTTAAACTGTTTAGTGACAATGTTATTTAACAAAATCAGTTTTAACATGAAACAAGCTCAAAAGACATTGAATTCAACCTGATACCTTTAAGCTTGTGAGTTCTGGCATCAGTATGCTGTTAGTGAGAAAACCTATATTGCACGCTTGCGCTAAGAACAATAAAGATGAAACTTCCCAGCATAACACACAAAGCAATTGCTAGGCATTCATTTTGCTTTAATTATCCATTTTACTTTTCCAATCGAACGTTGATAACTTCTCTATTCGCAGTTGAACGAAATTGCACGTGAAAGCTGAACATTCTATTGTTTATGGAAATGGCACAGACCAGGATTAAATGTTCCGTTTAATCAATAATCTGGGCGTCCGCAGAAATTTCTCCAAGCGGTAGGTCGACATATTGCTTATCCTTTTCAAGTTGCTGACGATGCAACGCAAATGGACGTTCGCAATACGCTTTACCTTTTCTACACCACAAAGAAAATGTCCTATGCTCCGGCAACAGTCACAAACACGCGATTCGTTGGCAGCGATAGACAGGCACATTACCATAATTTACACAATAGAGCTGACTACCGTATTTATTCAATTGTTAGCCACCCTTAATTGCAAGCGGCACAAAATGATGACTACCATCGCTCTCGCTTTTCATTTTTGTCAAAAACCGAAATTTTCATTTGTCAAAAATCCGGGCAAAATTCGTAAAATATGGGCAAAACTGATGAAAATGTTCGCAAAATATCTGAAATTCTAAGCAGACTACCTGAAAATACGGCTAAAAATGGCGCCCAGTGTTGCTAGATTTTGAAAATATGGCGCTCAATTTGGGGAGATTAACATGAAGACCTTTTTTTGGAAGTCATCCCAAAAATTATCTGTGTGGGAGGAAATACTCATACAAAGAGTTGCCCGAGAACTTTTTAGGCAAGTTTGGGGAAATTCGGGCAAAAATCCTTCGCACCCCCAAAAATTTGCCTGCTCCCACACGTATGCACTGAACACATTGGTTTACAGCCTAATATATGAAATTTTCACTGAGCGACAATCACGAGAATAATCAGGAGGTGTAGTTGGCTGGGAAAACTGCAATACTACTGGTGATGACCAAACGAGAATACGTATTCGTCCAACTGAAAGGAGGCAAATTAGCAAATACAGTACAATTTTCCTATAATTTTCGACATTTTATGGCAATTTCGTACTTACTGACTACGTGTCTGACGGCAAGCGGAATTTCTATAAAGTACTTTTTGAACGCCACTAGATTTTGTCATTTGGAAACAGAAACACCTCCCGTGAACACCACAGTTGATTTCTACGTGACAGGAATCAGCCCGATACAGATTTTCGTGTAAATTTCTTGCTTTGTTTGCTCTTTGGTTCAGCTGACACGACAAGCTGATGGTCTTTCAACTGGATCACGCGGTGATACATTTTTTGGTTTTGTGTTAGTGTCGTGAAAACCGAACAACCAAACCTTTCGGTGTCACCGAACTGAATTTTATTATTTTGGGACAAACAGCTCAATCGTTGCGGAATTCACATTGGGGGTTTCACACTAATTTCTCTTTGGTAGAAAGTTTTTACAAAGTCGCATTGTTTGAGATCCTAAAGTCACTGTTGCTGAATCTCCTATGCTTCATGTTAAGAAACTTACAACCTGCGGATCTGGGATCATAATAGGCAGTTGCTGTGCCAGCGAGAGCGATGGTAGTCTTTGGTAATTGTTTTACCGTTGACTTTGACATCGATGATCGCAGGTCTGTTTTAACGATAATGAGATGCTTTTCAGCTAGTTCTGCAATCATGCTGTGAAGACAAGAAATCAAACAGCACTGAGCAGACTTGTTGAGTACTGAACCTCCCCTCGACTTCTTTAGCAGCTCCTAAACCTTGGCAGTGACTGAGTCGCAACTGTCTCGCTCCTTGCACGGTGAACAAGCCCACTGCGCTCTCAGCGCATTCCTCAACACTCTCCTTTCCAAAAATTTCCGCCACCAAGCTTCTATCTGAAAACGGAATTCAACAGGAGACGCGCTAAAAGCATAGCAAATAAATGCGCGTAGTTCTTAAGAGTAAATGATGGGCAGAAAAAGGCGTTAACGCTTATGTCTCCAATTCTCGTGTTTTCTGCAAGTGCCTGTTTGCTGAAGTTCCGCGATTTCCGCCTCGCGTTTTCTTCCACTCTTTAGTGTCGTTGTTTGATGAAATGTCACAGCTTGAAAGCGTGTTTGTTAGGCTAACCCGTGATCTAAGGAGGGTACAGTAGCGTAGCCAGCCCAGAAATTTGGGGGGGTCCAAACAATTTGAGGGGTCAAAATGTTTGATTTTAAGCGAATAACACTATTTTGTTTGGAAAAACACTTCTAAAAGCACAAAATGACTATATTTTCTAAAAATTTAGGGGAGGGCATGGCCTCTTTGGCGACCCCTGGCTACGCTTATGGGAGGGTACATATGTGCATATTCGTATGATCTAACGCCCACGAATTATTGGGATGTTCACAGGTTTGAAAAAATTGTTATGCAAAAAGACTTTTCGAACCAACAAATCAAATTTAAGTTTGCCTCGTACTTCACTTCCACCATTTTGTGTTCATATTTCAACAACACCTCTTGATAAAGTGCTTAATAATATTTTTACCCAGCTGCAACGTAATGTATCATATATGTTTTTGATACATGTGATGAAATTAGCTGCAATATATCTTATCAACTAATTCTTCACATGCCAGCACTTACAAGCTCGTTAGAGTTGCTGGCGTTGGCAATTTTCAAAATATTCCGGGCACTTTTTTCTTTTTCGCCATGCAGGCTGTCCGACTATGTCAAAAGTTGTGCGCTGTCAATATGAGCTCACAACGAATAGCTGCAATGGGTCTGTCAGGTTTTGCGACATGCTTGTGAGGTGTTTTACTCTTGCCAACAGTCAATAGTTCCGGTTCTGCATTCGACCTCAAGTCTTCTTGTTTTCCTCCTGGAAATGGCTTTGTTTTCATCATGTTTAAATGAGCCAAAACCTGCTCGTGCTTGAAGAGCAAGTCAGGAAAGTAATTAAACTTCGCTGAGCTTTATTTTGAAATGTTTCAAATTGCCGTTGTCCATCCGTCTTTAGTACCGTTATTCTCTCAATTAATGAGTTCCTTCTCCATATTTTCAAAATCCCGCTAACCTGATGTTTCTCCCTTTTCTCGGAAACAGGGTTGTCAAGAAGGTCTCGCCAGTGACAACGCATACTTGGGAGATTGCTCTGAACGGTTCTAACATGCATCACTAAGTGTTCTACAAACTGAACGTCGTGGTAGTTGGGCATCTTCCCTGTAAAAGACGTTTTCAAAAACCCGCTAACCTGATGTTTCTCCCTTTTCTCGGAAACAGGTTGTCAAGAAGGTCTCGCCAGTGACAACGCATATTTGGGAAATTGCTCTGAACGGTTCTAACTTGCTTCACTAAGTGTTCTACAAACTGAACGTCGTGNTAGTTGGGCATCTTCTATGTAAAAGACGCGTCGGCTGAAGTGGCTGCTTTTCAAGACCTTCCTCACGATAATGCGATGATCGATGAAAAAACGCTATTGCAGTAATATCTGCTTTCCAATGCCGGAACTCTGCAATTGTTTCGAGTTCTTCAAACCCTAGATTACTTCGATGCGCTGCGCACTAAAATGTAAGAAACCCACGTCCAAGTTTGTTTTTCAGTTTCTTCCAGAAGCCGGTTTTGGAACCGGTGTTAGCAGCTTCGCCGTCAGTAGTCAGACCAAGCTTCTCTTGCATAACCTGCATCATGTCCTGAGAAACAAACAAGTCTGGCAAAGCTTGCAACATGCTTTCTGCGCCGAGAAGTTCTCTGTGTGCTTTGCCCTGGAAGGCCACTTTTATGCCAGTGACCTACTCTCGATCAAAGTATCGAGCAGTAATAAAAAGACTCTCCACGTTGTTCTTATCAACTGATTTGTCCGCTTGGAGAGAAACACAGTCAGCTTGCTTTAACAAAGTTGTTACCCATTTCTTGTTCCAAAGATCTTACTGTCTCAAGCATTTCCGAATACTGTGTAGGGTTTTTTTTAGCGAAGACGTCCATCAGCAGGTTCAAACGGTGCTAACGGGCAGTCAAGACCACAATCTCTGTATATGCCACCTGGTTCTCAGCATGTTGTTGAGTTAGAGAACGACTTGACCACGATCTTGCGGACAACGTTTTCATCATACATTCATTGTAGACGTCGACCGCAATCCTAATTAGATTCGAGATCAAGTTCTCTTCATATTTTTCATAACCGCTACTCAACTGTGGGCGTCCGACTGCGAGACCCAGAGCCACTTGGCNTTGCCAGCAGCGACTGCCGCAGAGTGCACATTGCCGATTAAATGGTCAATTATTGTTTGACAGTTTCAGCTCCCCCAAACAAAGCTCAAAGCCCCCCCAAAATGGAAATATGAAAACACTATAAACTAGTGAAACATTTGTCAAATTCGAATATCAAGCCCCCCTGCACAAACGCAAAGCCCCTCCGCACAAACATGAATCCCCCTATTGACGACTTTCTAGCAATGGTTCTGCCTCGCAGGCATCCAACCTGCTGAGCTTCGTCGCAAAAGAGGACACTGTCTCTAGCACGTCGTGCCATGGCACCTGGACATCTGCTCCACTGCTCACCTGTCCACCGTGTGGGCACGCACGGCGTCTCAAATCGACACACCCATTTGTAACCGCCGCACAACAACAACAGCAACATTCGTGCGGTGCTCTGAGCGGATTACCGATGGAATGTGGACAACACCACGAGACTCAGCACTTTCATACCCAAAAC
>JGI24022J15233_10001316_pt1 | contig 20276 bp, 14 predicted proteins | sample Ectturendosymbi2_FD_15233 | JGI IMG/M metagenome (IMG submission 15233) | reverse complement strand
AAAGAACTGAGTTTCAACATACTAGAGACCAGAAAATAGTCATGACGATAGTCGTACGACAGAAGCAGCCAGCTCAAACGATGCAGAGAACATTACTGAATACGAGGCAGCAAGAACTCTTCGGTCAGAGCGCAGTAATTACTCACGCCTCAATAAACGAAAGGTGCTCTACAGATAAGCAAGACGGTTCCGGGCAGCTGCAACAATCAATCGATCGAACTACAAGCAACGACCATGCACGTACGAACAGCAACCATCACAATGTGGTTCCAATACGACGAAGCTCAGCAGGTTGAATGCCTGCGAGGATTGGAAGGTTGTCCACTGGTGTAGGACGCATACATCCAGTCACAATTCGCAAGGCGTCGTTGATGGTGGAATCAACGATGCAGGTATGAGCACTGCAGCACCAAACAGGAGCGCAGTACTCTGCAGTTGAATGGACCAGGGCTAGGGTGTCTGTTCGCAACGTTGTTGCTCCAACGCTCCAACCAGAGCCAGCAAGCCGCCTCAAGAGTGCGACGCGTGATGTTAGCTTCTTGAGGAGTGACTTTGGTTGACAGCACGTCACAGAAAAAACATAGAAGTGCAAAATGAAAAATGCTTGGAGATGACGAAGCATAACAACATCATAAATAGAGTAAAACCTACATACAAATGCACAAAAACGGTTAAATAGTGTGAAGGTATGGGGTAAAATAGAGAACTAACAAATAAAGTGTCAAATAGTGAATAAACAAAGTGTAAGACTTGCGTGGTGGGAGTTGGCAAATCTACAAGCACAAGGCAGTCAACAAGAAGACAAACTCAAGAAAGTCCGATAACGGATGAGCTTCACTCAAGTTTTAAAACATTGTTATAGATAGCCGGGAAGTTTCCGCTTCTATCATTCACAGTGTTAGTTTTTAGATTAATATAGGCCTACAAAGATTCTATAAAAATGCGTTTATGATAACTATTTACGTTATGTAGAACATGGGTGCAGGCCCAATTGAAAAGATGGCCACTTTGGGCTGCATGTTTTGTTAAGGCTATTTTTTCTGAGTGTTTATGAATATTTTTAGGTAAGTTGTCCCTGTGGTGTTCATTCAGTGGAGTACTCAGGTTTTGTTTCGTTTCTCCAATGTATCTGCGTTCGTGATCGCCTCTGCTCTGGTTGCACTGCAGAGATGAGCACTGGATTTGGATCCGAACGATGACGATTTTTGTTGATTTTGCATTGGATCGGGACTGTGAAATGCTTCATAAATTTAGGATCAGGACCGGATTTGGACTGAGTTAATGGAAAAGAATTACGTAGTTTTTGTCAATGAAAAGCTGTATTTTGTAATTTCTTGGACATTATTTGGACTTGGACTTTAAATTTCTTAGACTTTTTGGACTAAGGTTGGACTTGGACAAGTTTTAAAAATCAGGCTGGACCTGGATCGGAAAATATGACAGTCCGCTCATCTTGCATTGCTACTGCTCCTCATAACTCCTCTTTACTTAGGGAATGCCCCCCACGTGTGTGCTGAATTCTGGGTCAAAGGCAAACCTTGTTTCGGCTTTGGGAAAGTCAACGTGCAATTGCAATAAAGCAAGAAGTTTTGGTGCACACTTCTCCGAGTCTTCGCATGTGATGGTGATTGAGTGACAACAACTGCTGTAGGATGAATTTTCTGAACAGTCCCGTATTTAATCGTGTTATCGTTCCGATATCTTTTGTTGCCTCTGTTGGTGGAAGCTTTTTTTTGTACAAGTAAGAAAAATAAGCTACAGTGAGTGAATGTCTGAATGTTTCAAAATTTGTTGGAAAGAAACTTAGATAGGCTATAGTACTTGGACAGCAGTACTATTTACTGCATCAGCAGTTGTAACAATCTCTAATCCATTAAAGCTCATATAACAGTGTGCCTCCGATTGCTGCTAGTGCTGATGGCACAATCCTTGATGCCATGGATGATGTCACACTTGTCATGGCTCAACGATTGACCGCTTAACTGTGTTCATATTTGGTCCTAAAAGATTTACGTGGTGGCTCCACATAGCCGAGCCTGCACTTCAAACTAACGATAAACCAAACAAAATACCTGCTGGGACTGACAAAAAGCGTTTAACTTATAGGCAAACTTGTTACTGAGTTCCTGGAAGTTAGTGCTTATTTGATGGATGCAATTGGCGTCCTACTCTGGTGTAGTGTTGTACCAGTGTCACATGTTAGCAAATATTAGTGTTAAGTATGTGTCTGCCTTTTTCAAGGAGTTCTTGTGGTTCTGCCTCCAACACCATTGCAAAACATTCTGCTAAGAAAGTGTCTGTAAACCTGTGATTCAGCTGGCTCCAATACCATTTTACTGCATTCATTTTTGCCTGTTTTTATCGAGCTGAGTTGTGCAGAGTGTGTGTGTTTGTACTATAGACTTGGTGTCTGGAAAATGATAAAATAATAATAACAAAATATAGTCAAAGTCATTATAGTCAAACTTGAATGCACGTAAAAGATAGGAATTTTTCTGGGACTGATGAAAAAGTGCTATTATAGGCGAATTCTTGTCTACTGTTAGCAACATAAAATAATCACATTCGCACAAAGTTTCTTTTTTCAATATTATTCTTGGTTTCTTAATATACCATAGTAAATTTATAATATTCTGAAGGCAGTGTCTATTTTGCTATCAGCGGCAAAAGCACTGCTAGAGCTATTTTGCCATTAGCTGAACCTGATTGGTTGAATTGGTCATGTGACAAGACGATACACTTGGATTAGCGTATCATCTTTGTCACGTGACCTAACACCTCAACCTAAACTCTAACCCAAAATGTAAACCTTGTCTGGTGTTTGAAAGTTTTTAAGAGGCAGTGGCTACAAAACCGCCTGTGGATCTTTGAATTTGAAATCTTATAATACCACCTCCTGTATCGTGATAGTAACGCATGACGAGAATATAGTAGGCTTCGCATAAACATGGTAAACGCAAAAGGTAAACCTAACTATAGCCTTAACCCTAACCTAATGCTAACCTAACACTAACCTAACCCTTAAACCTAACCCCTAAACTGAAAGTTTGAAGAGTTTTGAAAAAAGAAAAACTGGTCCCATGAATTGAAATGTGCAACCAGTCACTACTATGAAAACGTAAGTCGCCAAGGTGAGAGGCGAACCAACAACCATTGGCACATCAGACCTGACACGTATCCACTACACTATCAGGATGCTGCCGCTTGCATGACAAACTGACCGCTTTATTCGCACCGCATCTTGCGAGGTGATGCGGTGGAATAATGTTTGAAACAGGAAGATCCATGGGTGGTTTCATAGCCACTTCCTTTTAAGAAAGGGCATAAAAAGCGCTCTTATCAAAAGTGTCATCTCTACTAGCAAAACCAAAGCAACAGTGATTAGAGTCGAGCTGACGACCACTCATAGTCATACAGAGGGAATAGATACTTTTCTCTTGACCAGGCTTACTGCTAATTTCACGAAGTCAGTATTTTATCTGGACAAAGCTGAATGTGGTTCAAATGACAAAATAGCCACAGCAGAGGTTTTGCTACCAGACACTACTTATTCTTGACATACTGTTGTAACTTTTATAGTAACAATCAGTGTTCAATTAAACATAGTGTGTTTTACGGTCTACATAATGTGCCTTTCTGGCTTACTGTCTGCAACTTAGCTGTAATTACGCTTTTGGTTGAAGTTGTAAGAACATATGACATAAATGTGGTTTGCTCTTCACAATAGTTTTAGGCTAACAAAAATGTGTCCACTTATCACAGCTTGATCTGTGTAAGTTTGATAAGTTCATGTTATGGGATTTTGCAGAATGTTTGTTTTCAAACATTATGCCATACACATTTAATGATATTTAACTTTTTTATCATGAAACAGCAAAGTGGTGTCTTGGTTAAACCATCTAAAGAAGTAGTAGTTGCTTATTGACAAAGGTGGATGATATATTTTATTTTCAAAGTAAACAGTCTGCCGAGACATGAAAAAAAAAACAGAGTGATTATTGTGTCAGGAGTCCCCAGAGTAACTGACAATAAAACACATCACTATATAAAATAAGGCCATGTATGCAAAATGGGATAACAAATGATGCATTCAAAGAAAGATGTTTGTAGGATGGTCCACATAGTTGTGCAGGGGATGCTGAGTTGCAACTGTTTTTTCTTGTTGTAGGGCACCAATTCCATAAAGCACTGATTTCTGCAAGAAAAGAAGGTTGGCAACATGACCTTACATACCAAACGGTGATTTTCTGAGGTTATACACATTGAAGTTCAAGTTAAGAGCATAAAAATTTGACCATTTTAAACAAACTCCCCCACATTTTTATCTGAAAGCAAGTAGATGTTCCATTGTAAAACATTTTTGTTATTCCTTGTCTACTCTTACTAATCCAAATAAACACATACCTAGTTTTCAGGGATTTTTTGATTATTGCAGCATTTTTCATTACAGCAGTTGATATTATTTCCATCATGGCATTTTTACGCTATACAGCATTGAAAATTTGATCAATAAATTTACCAAACAAAATGTTTCCAATTTATAGCCTGGGGGGCTTGAAACAAAGGACAAGTACTTAAGGGAGGCGTGGTAGAGAAAAGGTCAAGAACTATTATATTAGACTATCTATAGATTGTAAATGTTGTTATGAGTTTATATTTTTAAAGTGCTTTGATTTAATCTTCCTAATTATAATCAAAGTGAAATTTTACCAACTGATAATATTTTTAGCCTCAAATCAAGTTTTCAAGAACAACTTGATGCATTTAGTACTGGGGGCTTTCCCTGGCAAAATGAGGTGGATACCTGTCTGTTTTCGAGTATATATCAAATTTTTGTTAGTTTCCTAAAGCACCTTGTGAATGAAGCCCAAACAAGTACTTCAATCATTAAATCTGTTATTTCTCTTTGTAGTTTTCATTTATAAATATTCAAATTTTCACGAGAAAAAGAATACAGCTGATGTCTAATAGAAATCAGATACCAAATCTGTATTTGTACATAAGCCGGAAAACCCTTTCTGTACAGATATGTACACCGGAGCCAATGTGTTAAGAATGTGCATACTTAATTGGTCAAATATATGTGGAGTCCTATATCAATAGTACTTTGTTAAGGCATGCACCTTTCAAATTTGTGGATTAGATTTCACACCTGAGTTTTGTACTGAACACTTGAAAAACAGTGCTTGCTATCTTTTTAGCTTCACACTCAACATTAAGGAATAGGTTCCAAAAAACACTTTATGCATAGTATTGTCAGTGCCTAACTGCCATGGTAGCATTTGCTTTGAAAGTAGTCATGACAGACCACTACACAGAGCTGGCAGAACCGAGCACCTGCTGAGCATATGTAACCCTTTAACTAGTTTTAAACAATGAATGATGAAACTTTCCATTTTAGTGATACATGTCTATTTTATGCATTTATTTGCAACTCTTATTTAATTTCGTGCAAATCCAATGCTAAAATATATGAAGATGTTGAAATGCAATTTGTTTTAGAAAGTTACTTCTGCTGTGTTTTATGACTCACTGTGAAATCAATGATGTAAGGAGCAAAAAGAAAATGCTTAACAGACTTTAAAAAATTTCTTCTTCCATGAAAAATGATTACTAAATTTGGTTTGGCAGAAAATTACAAGCGTGGAAATCACATGTACTTTCAATATTGGTGATTTTACTGCAAAAAAGTAATTTTACGAATACTTTTTGTTTCAGGGAATATATGGGTGGAAAGAAATGTCCGAGCAATGCCACCATGCATGGGAAGGTGGTTGTAATAACTGGAGCTACTTCTGGAATAGGAAAAGAGACTGCAAAAGACCTTGCCATCAGAGGTTAAGTGTAGAATTGTGATTGAAATTATCTTGCTTTGTACTTTCAAATGTGCCAGGTTTGAAAAGAAATCTTTTACAGACATGAGATTAGGACAAGTGCTTGTGTTAGAGATGGGTGGTTGTTAGTGCGATGACCAGGGGTGTAATAAAGAAGGGCACAATTCCCTGAGTGTCAAATCACTATGGGGACATCAACAAGTCCCAACAGTGTCACAAGTATGCTTCCGAAAGACCTCAGGTTCGAACATGGGAGCGTCAAACTTGCTTCTTGCCCTGGGCGCTGTCCCCCTGGCAATGACTCGTAAGTTGTTGAACAACTCACTGTATGTACACATCTTTGTTTATCTTTACTGTTCCCATTGGCAAAGAAAATACAAACTTTTTGTGGTTCCAAAGGAGTTTTGCAAAGTTTTTGATTGACATGTTGCCACTGGATTTATTTCTAGGGACACGATTTTTATTAATGAAATTCTGAAAGTTTTGTCTTTCAAAACCTCACATTCTTAGTTACTCTGCAGCAGTGCAGTAAAGGGAAATTTTCCCTTGATTTAGATTAATTGAAAAAAAAAAAAAACAATCTGCATCATGTTGGCTTTTTCTCAGATACTGCTTTTGAGTAAATCTACTGTGTACAGTGTCTTTGGGATGTGTTATCTAACAAACATTCTTTCGTTTTGCTCTTAGATAAACGCCATAAAGGTGCATCTACTTTTATTTCATAAAAACTCGTCGTTTTGCAATGATCTTGCACTCCAAAGGACACCGACATTTTTGTTTACTTTTGACCCGTAGTTACCTTTGTGTGAATATTGTTCGATTGTCTGCATCGGATGAAGCACTTGGTGTGGAGAAGCAAAGTAATTTCAAGGTGTTTGAACAAAAGAACATGTGCAAAATAAGCAACAAAACCATGTTTTTGCTTTGTGAATTAAGTGCTTTACTCTATCTTGTACGAGGGTGACCCCCACAAAAACAGAATCCATGAAAAATATGTTAAATCCTGCAGAGCTCCTCAAAATTCGTGTTGAACTTGCACTTCGGTACGTATAGGATAATTTCTCAAGTTTCACTTATCTTGGCAACTTTGCGTAAAAGTGATGTGCTTTCTAAAATATGTTCCAAATAAGTTCCACGTCGTTGGAGGCAAACTCGTAAACGTCGCGCGATATTTTCAATTACTTGGACGCATTCCACTTCGTGGATTTACCTGATTTTTGTTGTAATTTATTCCTTCAGTTCACCAGTCGTACGAGGGTGGTTGTGGTTTACATCATCTTTGAGAAACCCCCACAGATAAACTTTCTCCGAAAATTTGCTTGCAATACATGCAGTGCGCGATTTGTTGGCGAAATAGGCAAAATGTCTTTTTCGTAGATGATCAGGACATGTTGGAAAGACTAATGATCCAATATTTCGTGCACAAAGTCTACTTGTATATCCTGCAAAAGAAATTAAAAAAAATAAAATGTACAGCTCTAATCAAAGATTTGTGGTTTCTGTTTTTTTGGAACAAACTGTGCATCTAAAATAGTTGCAGTAATTGATCAAAACCAACCGACGTGTTTTTACCAAGGCAACTGCTTTGTAAGGGTGATTGTTTATCCTTGGTCCTTGTATATGTTCAATGCCTTTTCGAAGCGAAACCCGAAGAGGACCATTTGAAAAAAATAATGACAAAATAACAAATTATCATCATGATGGAGTTTATGTGAGGCTTGATTCAATCAGTGCTTGTGATCTTTGCTCGCCTATTAACAGTCAGGCTGCTTGCGAAGACACTTGCGTTAATTGGCTGCGACATATCTGCTATCTTCAACTTCCACTGCAGGCGCAACTGTTGTCATTGGCTGTAGACATGTGGGGAAGGGAGAGGAAACCACGCACGAAATCAAACGTATTCGTGGAGTTGAAAAAATCTATTACAAGTTTCTTGACCTCGCCAACATGGATTCAGTGGCTGAGTTTGCTGAAGATGTCTGCCGAGGTAAGTTTTCCGTAATTTTTGCCTCACAAATATTTTCGTTGTATTTTCAGCTTTGAACCAGCAGCCACTCTAGATGTCATTGAGTTGATAGAAACTGATGTAATTTTTTATTCCAGTATGAAACACTAATTGTGACGACAACAATTCATGCTGCCATAGACATTTGCCAATTTGGATATATGCTTCATATCCCACTTCATTGCAGAGAAATGCTGTGCGTTTCATTTGAGCAACTGGTTGTCAAAATAGATAAAGTTACAAAAGGTTGGATACCAAGCAGGGGCGCATCTGGGGGGTCTGTTTGGCTGTCATGAAAGACCCCTTTGCACCGCAGATAGTCAGCATTAAAGCCGATGAAACATCAGTCGCTGTCACTGCAGGTCTCTAATTACTGCCTTGTCTAAATAGTACCTGCGCAATGACATGTAACAATTCACGTTTTTGAACGCTCGAAATTGATATTGCGTCGAACGCACGTGTTTCTGAATTTCCTCCTCTGACAGTGACAGCGCTCCACAGACGCAGTTGTGCAGTTGGTTGTCAGCATCGATTTCATAAGTGCATGTACGTTTCGATAAACAGCTCTCATTGCTGTATGGCTGACATTTTGTTGAATGTTCGACAAGCTAAGTATCTTTTCAGCACCACATTCGTAGGAACAAACAGCGATTGTTGTGTAATAAATGCGCTGTGCCCGAAAGCAGTGATAACTTGCAAATTTTTTTCTTATGTATTTTGACAATGAGATCAATATCGCTATCTATTCCAAATACAGTCAGACCTTTTTGTCCGAACTCCGATCAACTGGAATCCCCGCTATCGGAAACATATTGCTAGGAACAGATTTCTCCCAACGCATTTCACCCCTTTAATCTGGAAACCTCGCTGTCCGACACCAACTCGGAAATTTAGGAACGGATATGTCTTATTGTCATATCAATAGAAAAAAACGCTAAACCGGATTACGCCAACTGTTACTTAGTTGTTTATTAAATCACAATGAAAGGGTGAAAGTGAATTTTCTACGCACAATGAATGTAACAGTGGCAGACCCTGCAGGATGCAGTTACAGGTCTCCTGTACAGTTTTTTCGCGTTTAAATCTCATTTTGAATGCATGGTTGCTTATGCATACGGATCTGCTAATAAACAAAAACAACTATAAAGGTTTCATTTAGTCATGTTTCACATGCAGTCTACATATTTCCTGAAGTTGACAGTTCGTCTGACTCTACAGTTTGTTTCTGTTTCACCTTTCAACGTTCGCTTAGACCAGACCCGTAGCCTAGGTCTAAAGGTTTGGGGGGAGGGGCACAGAACGTTTTTCGGGGGTCTCGACTTCTGTTTTTATTATACTTTTTAATAAAAAATTTTCTTGGCAAAACAAAGTTTGGGAGGATTGCCCCCGAATGCCCCCCCGTGACTACAGGTCTGGTTCCGATTTTCCAAATACCTCGCTAAACCGACAATTTTGACGAAACAAAGTAGTTTGGTTAAACGAGGTCTGACTGTAGTTACCGTATTTTCGGGGCCATAAGGCGCACAGGATTATAAGGCGCAGTATCAAAAATTGAATGCTAGCTGTTCTTTTTCCATACATAAAGCGCACCGGATAATAAGGCGCATTAAATGAAGCAAAACTGAGATAAGTCAAACTGTATTCAACTCTTTCCCAATAACTCCCGAGTGTCCGAGTCACCACTGGGAGTTTGATCTGTCATTACATACGAGGGAGTTTAATCTGTCACACATGCCTAGTCCGTCAGACACAAATAGAATAAAATAAAAGTTGTACGCGTGTTGATTCGGCGTGCGCCAATGTAGTCAGGAGCCTCGCCGAGTTATACTATCTGTGGTACGTGCTAGCTACTCTCGTGTGCTGCTCATTGCGATTGTTGTTGGTTTATTACGTCTGCTTACAAAAAAATCGTAACTAGCAATTAAATAAATGGTACCGTTTATCACATGCAGTTGGTTCAAGATGAGGAAGCACAACCAGATTCATACATTAGGCACACCGTATTATAAGGCGCACTTTCGATTTTTGAGATAATTAAAGGATTTTAAGTGCGCCTTACGGTCCGAAAAAATGTGGTAGTTGCCCTGATTTGTTCGCAGGCAATCATCTGCTTACCGCGCACGCAAAAACCTGTGAGCGAATGTTACGTCATAGACCGGTTTATGGGGACAATTGTGGAGTGGTATGAGTATTGCCCACTACTTGCTGCAGTCGAAGGGCTGCACATCCTAAGGAAGAGTACAGAGAATTTGCGATAATTAATCAGAGACGGGCAAATTGCAAAATTCATCGGTCGATTTCTAGTCTTAAGAGAAAATGTTATTTTATGCTGAAAAGTGATATCAAAAGCTGCCCTTCCGCGACAGACCGCTTTTTTCCAGGCTAGATGCGCCCCTGATGCCAAGGGATGGAAATTTCCCCCCATAACCAAACGTATTGTGAAACGTGCAAATTGCAGCGAAAATCGATTAGAATTGTCTTGATTTTTATGAATTTCTAAAAAGAATTTGAAACTTACCAATGTTTCCAGTCTTTTGCTGAGTCCGTCGAGCAACGCTTCCGCATTTGTGTTCCAAAAATATTCTAGAAGTTGAACAAAAGTGTGTTGATGACCCTTTTTTAAGTCCTGCAGGCATTGAATGGAAATGACGGGCGCAAATATTTTGAAAAACAGGTTTTAAAAAACGTTTCCATTTGAAAACAGTAAAAAGTTGTGTAATATTCGTTTGCCCATCCAAAAAAAATTTTATGTATAAGTAAACAAGCTTTTCGTTTATGATTGATCTCATCACCACCTGCTCACCGTAACAATTGTGAACATAAATCGTTTACTTAGTTGTTTTGAATTCCTTTACCTGTCGTCTTCCCCCCAGAAAGTTTAAATTGTTCTTGAACAAAAACGTGTTCTACCCATAAGTTGTTTTCTGTTTGCTTTTAGTTGTGACGTCACAAACGCGTGCGGCCGCGATGAATGTGTTCTTTGTTACAGAGCTCCCCCACGTGGATGTATTGATAAACAACGCGGGGGTGATGAAACCCCGGCCCCCGAAAGCCACCCCAGAAACAGATGATGGGTTTGAGAGACAGTTCGGCGTCAATCACTTAGGTCAGCGTAGTATTGTCTTAATAACAGTGACCTCATCTTTTCTTGCTGTACTTCTCAACGCTACAGAATGTCTCGCCTATTTTTTCTTGCGCAGAGATGGTCTACACCAGTGCTTCTCAATCACTGTTCTGAGGGTCGCATGCAGCTCCCAAGCACCCTTTGTGCGGCCCTCGATAGTCTTTCGATAAAACCTCTGATATTTTCTGTAACAGACTTCGTTCTGTAATAAAACAAAACGTGTAAATTGACTTGTGGTAAAAGCTTTAGTGCGGCCTTCTAACAAACTTGTAAGTCTGGATTCGTCTCCGTTCAGGGAAAAGGTTGAGAACCACTGATTTACATTGAAAAAGCTAAACTGTTGTGATGTCTCTTTCAATAAAAGTTCAAGTAAAATGCGAAAGGCGCCGATTGAATCGAAATGACGTGATGGTGCGTTGAGGAAAAGCATTCAACATTGTTGGTTTTAACATTGTTTTCGTCATCAGCGGAAATTTAACGGAAAAATTCAAAAATCAATGTTTTGCCGCAAAAGCATTTTTTTGAAAACTTACATCATGTTTTTCACCTTTTTTTGGGTTTTGTGAAACAACTGAAGCTTCCTCATATTAGGATCAGTTTTGTTGCAGCCCAGTTCAGGAAAATGAACGCGAGGGGAAGGACAGTAGTTGCGAAGTAACTAATACTGATAGTTCGATTTCTGTGCCTCACGAACCTGCTTTTTTTCGGTCATCGGCCGAAGTCATTTTGAAATGATCGAAAAAAGTTAAAGCCACTTCTGTCAGAATATCTGTAAATATAAGCTGAAAAGCAGTGCTACGGCGAGTTTTAATACCACCGTGAGACAAACGACCGAAATGTTTCAGTGACCAAAATGTCTCAGCAAAAAAATGATCGGAATGTCTCAGCGAAAAGAAAGCAGTCCCGAACAGTCGCCAAGGTTTCAGGTCGCATTTGTTGGATGATGAAAGAAGAGTTATTTTCATGTTGCAGGTCACTTCCTATTGACCAACCTGCTGATGGACAATCTCACCAACGGGGAAACACCGGGAAGAGTTATCAACGTATCCGCGGAAGCATTCAAGCGTGGCACGGTGGGTTGTCACGATTTTTGCTTTTCCTGCACACAGTGCGCCCCGTTAGTGGGAGTAAGTGGGAGTAATGCGATCTCCACTTTGCGCTGTGTGTAGTTTGTACTTCACTGTGTGCGGATGTGACGACAATGAACGCTCAATTCAATAAAGTGATGATTATACGACAAAGGAAAATTGGATGTGTACATTTCGGGATCGCGTGTTTGGTTGATGCGTCAAGTTGTCGAAATAAGGCACAATTCTGTCATTCTGCGCAGTTCTTCGCAATTTTTCGTGGTTCTTCGCAATTTCTCGCAAGATTTTTTGTCATTTCAAAAAATTCGCACAAACTGTTCTTTGCTTTTTGCACCACATTTTGTCGCCTCGTATCTGCCATTTCCGTATTTCAAAATCAAACTGAAAAAATAGAAGAACGATAAATTTGATTTTATCGCTTATAGCATTGTTCAAGCCCCAAACTGTGTTTTCACATCACCATTGCACAAGACCATCTTTTTTCCAGTCCGCTGATACCAACACAATGCACAAAAGTGGTCCTTGCTGTTCTGTCCCCCAATGCAAGATTGTGCGTGAAACACTGGTGCTCCACTTATATGAGCTTGGGGTGACTCCAGAAAAGGGCCACTGTAGTTACATTGCTGCAAACTTCAAAGCAGATCCGTGTCTCTGTTTTGTTGCTGCAAAAGTGAAACAACGTACCTGTCGATCTTGGAGTGTCTCGAGTGAAAAGACCATTAGGGTGGCGATTAGCCCAGTGTCAGAGTGTCCGCCTCCCAATTGGAAGGTTGGGTGTTCGATCCACGGCCACTGAGTGAATCACCGTAGAGCTCCTTTGACAAAGAGCGTTCACCTCAACTGCAAAAAGCATTAATCAGGCTGCGGCTTGTCGCATTGCACATTTGCATGCGATCAGTAAATAAATAAAAGACCGTTGTTGTTAAATTTGCTGCAAACTTGAGAACAGATCCGTGTCTTTGTTGCGTTCCTGTAAAAATAAAACAACGCTCATTCGGGAAAAGCAATTTTCAATCATAATCTGCTCTTTTTTCACGCTTTTCACCAGATCGATTTGAACAACATCAGCAAATCGGACTTGAAAGGTGACGAGCGTTTGAACGAGCTTTACTACCAGAGCAAGCTGGCCAATGTTATGTTCACTCATGCGTTGAGCGAGCGAAGCCGCTCAATGGACAATCGCGTCACGTGCAACTGTGTGCATCCAGGCGTGGCGCACACCAACATCAACCGCTACTCCAGTGTCCCCCCCTACGCAATCGTGATGCACGCATACGGTAGAATATTGTTTGTTTTTTCCTGTCTGTTGTTGATTGCTTTAACAATGAGTGTAACAAAAACTTGAAGAGCGCGTCAAAAACAAACACTTTTTACTCAACTTGTCATCCTATTGTTTGGCAACAAGAAAGAGACAATCCCTGTTACCTCCTCCGTTATTGAGATGGACCTTGCGAAGAAGCTCCTAGGCCCGAAAGACCTCACCACAATGTGACCCCCTAGTGCTATGCGTTTCGACATTTATTCACTGCAGGAATTTTTTTGTTTTGTACAAAGTTTGCAAATGTTTTTCCGGAACACTGGTCTGTGCTGATATTTAAAGACTGGTTCATTGGCTTCCATGACCGCAAAATCACTCACTCTTTTCGAGTACTTTGTCCTGACCTTCTGTAGTCGCGGATTTCCAATTTATAATGTCAAAATATTTTTCATTCATTTTGCACTTAGTTCACACTTAAAGTCCGCATCACGAAACTTCGTGTGTAGAGAAAGAACGCTCATGTCCAGCTGCATAACTAGTCGCGCAAACATTGTGGATCACAGAGTCGCTGTTTCTGCCAGGAGCGAGTTGGGACAAAGCATAAGATGACGATACTGAGGCGACCGGACATCGTTATTGTTGAGGTCGTGTCAGTCGCGTGTTTGTTGCTGAGGGAAGTAAACAAACTAAAAAACAGTCGCTTTTGTTTCATAATACATGGAAAAAGTTGCAAAAAGTCTAAATTTTTCTTAGGCAAAAAACGGTTACCACTTTTTTTGCTCTTCACTCTATTTTTAGAAAGGTTTCGCAAATTTTTTGAATGTCAAACGAATTAACAAAACTTGTTCTGAATCTCTACCCTCTGAAATTGGCCATTACTGTTATTTGAAAGTTTCACAAACCAACACACGCAATGTTCCTGTTTGAAAGTTCGAAAATATGGTCATCGTGTGTATCAGGGTTGGGCAATTAGCGGCCGGCGGGCCATATTTGGCCCGCGGAAGCATTCAGGAAAAATCATCAAATCTGACATTTTCTTCAACTTGCCACGGTGAATGTCAGTTCTGAGGTGAATGGCAGTTCTGAGGCTAACTTGAACCGAGATATGCTTCTATTTCCATTAGAAGGCACGTCCCTCCGCTAAACGCGGCATTCTCAAAAGTGATCCCGAGCTAAAATTAATTGCCCAACCCTGGTATATATGAGCAAGGCGCTCTTGTGCGAAGCAAAGTGTGCTTTATTTTTCCTCCTCCGTTATTTTCCTTCTCTATTCAGCTCCGGTCAAGTGGTTGCTGATGAAGACCCCGACGCAGGCGGCGCAGACAAGCATATACCTGGCGTGTGATGGACGGCTGGGGAGGGACACTGGAGGTTACTACGAGTACGTTTGTTGGTGACTGGTGTGAAGAGTGAAAGTAAACCGTGCAACCAAACGAAGGATAAGCCAACTCTATGTGATTTTATCTTTATTAGTAACTTGCCGAGAAGTGCATTTCGTTAATGTTGATGTGGGTTTTGCTGCATTAAGAGTAAGTTGCTGTGGAAGAGTTGTTGGTGACTGTGGACAGTTGAGGAAATCACTCAGCGTGAACATAACTTACTGCAGGAAAACCACAAGCGCAGTTCTGTTGATGGGTCTTTTCTTCGGCATAGTGTGTACTAGCCAGTGCAATTCGTCATCGACCCCAGTGGCCTCCTCCCTGGTTATGGTTGCATCACAAACGTCTGACGTAACAAAGACAGTTTCAAACTGCGGCAGTGATTCAAAACTATTGCAAATGTAAGAGACCCCCCAGCCACGTTCCGCTCTGTTCATATTTAAAAATCCTCTGCCTGGCAATTGGTTGGATGCGAGCTTTGTTCTGCAATGTTTGGTAATTGATTGATGATCAATTCAAGCTGCAAAACACTCCACAGGAAGTCCAGAAATTATTCGCAAGTGTCTACATTCGTTGTCGTAACGTGTTTTCAAACAGTGCTTGTGGGGGGTACCTTGCAGCTTGTTTGGACCCCCCACCGCTGAGTATGGTTTGAACTCTAGTGTATAAATGAAGACTGGTAAGCCACCAAGGCCTGGCTTCTTAAACTGGGGGGGCTGGAAGATTCGCAAAGGGGGCGCGAGCATGGCAGCGACATATTGTTGAAAAGCAGGATAATGGCAAGAAAATTGTTTTGTGTTTGAATTTGAAGTTAGGCGAGGCGCTAGTAACGCCGAACGGCTGAAAAAAATTTAAGAAGCTCTGCTCTCAGGCAGAGTCAAAAGTACGGCCCCTGAGCCATTTTGTCAACAATGAAAAAATAATACATTTACGAAAAACTTGTTGTTTTTGTAGATTGTAACATATCCCGAAACAATCACATTGCGTAAGATGTCCGGCCCTCGAACTGTTGTGTAACAGCTTATATGGTCCTCTAGCCACAAAAACTATCATAAAACCCGTGGCCATTGTCGACTTGTTGCTGCCAAGAACAATAAAACCTGTTGGTGCTTGAATAATAATCGTAGCATTTAAAGTCTCCTGTCGGAGTTTTTGTTTCCTCGCTATCATTTTGAAGCTCATGACCACCCATAAACTGTTCGATGGTTGTAGTTTTTGTTTCGTTTGTCTTTATCGTTTTGTTTTAAACGGAAAGAAACGAGGCGAGAAAGTCACGTGTGTCTGGGTGAGAGGAGCCGTTGTGTTGCTGTTTATTTGTCCCCCCACCACCTGCCACTGGTTGCCATGTTAAACTAATTCACTGTTTCCTCTTCCATTGTTTTCAGCGATTGCCAAAAAGTGGCCAACACGAGCGATATTTGTGACGTCACACTGGCGGAGGAATTGTGGAAGGCAAGCGAGGAATGGACGAACTTATCGGAGAGGCTCAGAAAGATGCGGGAAAATTTGCGATCGTGAAAATGATCGACGCATATGGTTCGAGTGAAATGGCAGCAGCTTTTACTGCAACGCGATATTCATGAGCCTGTCAGACCTGACATCATTGCAGACCCGCTGATCACGTGACAGGAGGATGTGAACCACGTGACGCAACAGCGATGAGTCGAGGTCTGCCATTGGATCAGGAAACATTTTGGGGTCAAGTGGGGCCGAAACAACTGTCGCACACCCCTTTGAAGCTGTGACTACCCCCTCACCAACGGGTTCCCGCCACGAATAACTTACACGAGGACTGCGTCAACACTCAACGCTTACTTAATAAAAATGAGACCTTGTACGAAGCAGGGCTCAGTGTTGAGGATGCGACTTTTGCTTTTTATTGCACGTCTTCGAATCATTAGCATTTCTTCGCTCGCGACCCTGTCCCAGCGCCTGGTTCCAAATCTTCGAGAAGCCACGAAACCCCTTCGGGCGACGAGGTCTAGTGTTAATATGTTGTAATAATTTACTGGAGTCTGTTAAAATGCTGTTCTAATTAGTAATACAACCAATCAGCGCAGCGTGGAGTTCGTGAGGTTGTGTTAAACGCGATGAACTTGTGCGATCAGTCGATTCTTTGCATCTGATCTGAGTAGTCAGTATTCTGTGCTTCGCTGATGGCAATGACGAGACTGCAAAGAGTACAACGGTGTCTTTTTGAGATAGAGAAAAGTCAAGTGCGGGTTTGCTAAACAGTGGATGAAGGTCATCAGTTGTCCGCTTGCGGAATGTTGCAAAGCAGCCCAGATGCCAACGCTTCATAGTACAGTGGTCGTGACGTGCCTGCGTTCTGCACTGCTTGCCATCAATGACGTAGCCGGCCATAAATTTTGGGTGGGGCCAAATATTTGGACTTCAAACGAGAAGAGTATTTGGTGTGGGACACCACCTCTCGAAGCACAAAATGACAAGATACGCCAGAAATTTGGGGAAGCCATCGCCCCCGTTGGTCTCCTCTGGCTACGGCAGTGCTTGTCGTAGACGTAGCTAGGGGGGTGTACAGCCACCAATTATTTTGTCGGGAAAATCATTTTAAACAAAAGGAAGTTTTTGTTTATTTCTGACAGACAGAAGCACTTGTACAATTTTTAAGGATATTCCACTCCGATTGCGGCGATTCCTGTAAGTTGACCAGTATGGTTTACTTTTGAGTAAAAATGTGCAGGATAATGTACTCGAAGCAATCTTAAAAATCTAGTAGTTTGGAATCCTCCTTTTAATGCATTGTATCATGGTTTGATAACCTGTGCTATCAAAATCATCTTTTGGATTTATCAGAAATTTATTGTATCTTGATGTGCACAATGATTCGCTTACGTTGCTTTTGGTAAAATTTATGTCAATGTGATAGCTTTTCGTATTCATTTTATTCGTCGTGTTTCACTGGTTTTGACCACCATAACTTGTGTACATGTATACCCCCTGAAGTTTGGGGTGTTGTGTGAATAAGGGAATCTTTTGGAATGGCAGCTTTTTAATGAAAAGAAGAGTTCTTATGCCACTTCTACATAAACGTTTACTGCATCATCATTAAATCCCTGGTTTTGTAAATAATACTTTGCTGAAATTGTGACATCTTTTAAAAATATTTTGTAAGGAAACAGCCTATTGAGGCAAAAATCTGGAATGATATTTACCAGACTTCAAAAGAACTGATTTTCGATGAACTAAACATAGAATGCAAACGTAGCGATCGCGGGACAGCGCGAACAACGCAACTGAACAGCACGAGCGGTCTGGAACGCATTGATGACTTTGCTCGGGCACAGTACAGTAATTCCACACGCCCTGATCAACGAAGCACCTCACCAAGGTCCACATTGGCTCCGAGCAGGTGTGGCCAATAACGCTCGTACGAATAAACCGGGTCACTTGGTACCAGACCTTGTAAACACTCAAGTTGTGGCGCCAGAAGACCGCTGTACTGTGGTTGTAAAGCGCCATCAAAACATTAGGTATAATAAAGAAAAACAGGTACGTCCAAGCCCGTAATCAGGGGGGGCTTAGCCCCCCTTGAAAAAATTTTCGCCTCCGCTGGAAAAATATGTTGGACACATTTAAAAACTGTTGGACATAGTTTAAAAAATTTGGGCCCCTCTCAGAAAACACTTCGCCCCCCCTGGTGTCCCAAGCTGGTTACGGGCCTGAGTACGTACAACAATCATCACTTTTATTTTCTCAATTTGACTTTTTTATGGTATTAATGGGGTGAAAATTGCACTTGATTTTATTACCTAGAGAAGTTATGTTGTAAAACTGAAAGAAAATTTTGGGGGTGGGAGGTGTGGTATAATGACACTGTTTTGGGTAAAACGTTGTGGTCCCGCCCTCTACGCCTTTGCTGATGAAGTATGTTCGGCCCCAACATACGCAGTATTCAACGTCTTGTGGACGTAGCTAGGCTGCTGTGCTAAAAGTGACATTGGTTTTATTGTAAACAACAGTTCGTGTTTCTTTACCACTACACCGGAGCTTGACCTCAGTGTATCAAAGGATGATCGTGGAGCTAACTATGTGTGTTGCTACAGTCACTATGCATAATCTGTCATGTTTGCTGCAGCAGTGAGACAGAACCTTTACGAGAGCGGATCATCGCTGTGAGAGTCAATCTCCAGGGAACCTTTGTGAAGGAGTACGCGCCGGGCGAAACAATTTTATGCATCAAATATTTCAGCGGAGCGTTTCGTTAACGGCCTCCTCCAAAAACAAGTGAGTTCATATTGCGCCGCAGCCAGCAGACCTTATTGCTCACTCGTTCAATCCCGTCGCCACGGGGGCTTTGGTGGGCTTAGTCCCCCCAAACAAAACATCAAGCCCCCAATTGAAATATGAAATACCGTAAATCAGTGGAGTTCTTATCAAAATTTCAATGTCAACCCCCCCCCTAAACAAACGCAAAGCCCCCCTATTGAAGACTTTCTGGCAGCGGCTCTGCCCTCGTTCATTGCTCAAATGTAGTTAGCAAGGCGTACGAGTCGGGGGTCGGCCCTGGAGTTTGAAAAATTTCAGGGCAAACTCTGTTTTCGGGGCAAGCGCTAGTTGCTCAAAAATCCTGGATGATAAAAAATATTTCAATACAGTGAAAAATTCCAGGGCAAACTCTGTTTTTCAGGCCAAGCGCAAGTTGCTCAAAAATCCTGAATGAGAAAAAATATATACTCAGTATTGTGAATTCATGGGACCCTCTGTTTTTCAGTCTAGTTCAGAGAAGCAGGCGAGGCGCGGAGTTCAAATTTATAAAGTACTGTAGTAAACGCCGGGACGATCGCCCGGGTAAATCTACATCTTTCGAAACGCTTTAATCTGGTCGTGCGTCTTTCCAGTCAAGTGCGTCTTTCCAGCTCGATTCAAGTGAGGTTGGTTAAGAGGAAACGTGTAAGCTTGATACTTTCTTAGAAATGCCAAGTGGCGAAAAGACTGTAGGTGAACGGGCCGAATTGTCTACTTCGGTGAAACCAGTGGATGATTTGCCCAAGTCGAAAAGTGGAGAATCGCAGACTAAGTTAAATAAAATTGATCTGGCGACGATGGACATGTCGCACGCTGGGTAGCTGACCTTGAACAGCACCTCCCTACGGATGTGGAGTCAGTTTCTTCAACAAAGAAGCATCGCGATTCTTATACAGTGCACTCTTGCGCGTCGCGATCGAGTACTATCAGCAAAAAATATCGGGATAGTGTCGTCAAGGCCCGATTGGCCGCTGAGGAGCTTTAATGCCGTAAGGGAGCTTGCGCGTCAGAAAATTCAAGAAGCAGCTGATCGAGCGAAACGCCGCGCTGAAGAAAGGGCAAGGATTGACGCTTAACGAGCCCGAGAACAGACTGAACGAGCCTGGGAACAGGCTGAAGAAAACGCCCAACGAGCTCGTGAAGAAGCTGAAGAAGAAAGACTACGCGTTGAGGAAGAGGCTCGAATGCGTATAGAAGAAAGAGAGAAAGCTTTGAAATTAGCCTACAGTTGAAGCAGAAGTTTGGGAACGCGAATCTTCTTGCTCGAGCCACAGAAGTTTTCCGACTGGAACCAAACGAAATCGTGAGTACGTTTGTTT
>JGI24022J15233_10001313_pt1 | contig 20279 bp, 15 predicted proteins | sample Ectturendosymbi2_FD_15233 | JGI IMG/M metagenome (IMG submission 15233) | reverse complement strand
GTGCAATAGAAATCTGGTCAAAAATTCCTCCGGAGATAAAAAATAAAACGTGTTTGGCACTTTTTCTGGCAGAGTATAAGAAATATGTACTACTCAGATACTAGAACCATACTTTGTGTTCTTATTTATTATTGTACATAAACCAAGTGGATTAAATACGTGTCGCTGTTACAGTGGAAAGTGTCAAATCATGAAGTATCTCTGTTATGTATTACATCGATACGCTTTTGTTGCGCTCACAGAAACTAGTCGCATCAAACCAGTGTATGAAGTTGTGGGATACCTAGTCTATAGACACAAAACAAATGCACTTCCGTTTCTCATGAATGCATTGCCAAGTTCTTTTCCGCAAAGCATGATTGCGCGACCGGTTCTCAACCTGCTTAAATCTCGTGACACTATTGCGGTTCTGTAGCGGTCTATAGCTTTTGACGCATTTCCTCTGGCATTCACGAATGTTTTTTGAACGTATAAAAACAGTAAATGTTTAATGTGACAAATTTAAACCGTTTTCTTCTGGGGATTGTCCTTGCCTGCAACGCATTTTACTTCAATTTACCATATAACCGCTTTGCACATATTACATTTTATATACCCAGAGCAAAAGACTTCTACTAACTATTATACACTGTTCCTTTACACCATAAGTAGCTTCGTCCTTGGGAGGTCTGCAGCCTAGATGACCGTTGGTCCGTCGCAGCCTCCAACTCCCTCATGCATTCTATACATCGATGTACTTGGAAGTCATTGCAGTTCTTCATTATAATAAACATGATGGCGACATTCACGCGTGTGTCTTAAAAGCTTGTATTTCATCAAACTACAGTAAATGCATTAGCGCCATCAAGCGTATACTCTATACTACCGCAATGTATATATCTTCGTTTTCTTTCGTGTATTTATGTTTTTCTCTTTACTGCGATGCATGTTTAAAGTCTAGCGTTTTGCGTGTGGGAGTGAAGACGTTACACAATAACAATGACCAATCAAATATTGGTATCACAACAGTGGCGCAACCAGGATGAGGCCGAAGAGACCATGCCGCCCGAAACCCCGCAACGAACGTGCTAAGATTTGTACTGGTGCTTTATATCAATTTTCCAACTGTTAAAGAGGCGTCAGTGACTGACGACGTCACTGACTGCCCCTCCGAAGAAAAGTCTTGTCTGCGCTACTGTCTGACAATTGACCTCTGTGCTTTTTTTGCAATGTTTCATCTTTTTAAGAAATTGTTCACAACGATAGGTGCTTCCAAAAAGTGAGGTGATCTTCAAGGCAACCTTTTCGCATAAAATTGCTAATCTTTGAGACTGAATTACCGTAAAAATTGCTGCTTTTATGAACTACAAAACACATACCAGTATTGTCATTCATTGGCAACCTTTTCAACATTCTCTTTTCCTCCTGCGAATTTTTATCATTCTCCCTACATTCTCAATCCCAACACTTGCAAAGCCACAAACAACAACAACATCAAAAATCCTGTTGATAATGTCAGACGAATTAAGCTGAAATCCTTTCTAACAACACTATTCAAACTAAAATCAAATCTAATAGCACTCAGTTCACAAAAACAACGGCGAACTTCCTGCCAGATCCTGACAAATTGTTCGAACAATTTTACAGATCAAAGCCTCTACAACCCTCAGAATCACGAAGAAAAATCTTTAGATCACAGTGTTTAAGTTGCGCTGTAGTGTAACAATTACAAATGGCGAGAAAATTTGTTTTTGCTTCGTGGTCTATGGTTCTCAGATAATTAACAAATGTTACAGGTATTTGTTCGTGGACTTCAAGCTCTGTAAACCTCTGATCAAGGGCCAAAGCTTGTGGTAAATGATAGTGAAATGAATGGCACAAAAATGTGAGGAACATAATTCATTTTCAAATACCATTTCAAGATCATGAACAATACCACGCGGGCTGCACCAAACATCGCGGTGGACCGCAGGTTGCACATGTCTGAAAAGCGTGAATTTTTGTGTTACTCTAAAGTTTAGAGACGTTGTTTTTGAAACGTTTTTTCAAAACCTTTATCTAATCTAGTAACTGCTTATGGTGTTTACAAATCGGAGGTTGCTAATTTACTAACTATATCTATAAATCCTGAAATGGATTCTTTCTTTGGGTGATATGGCAGCAACGAAAGCATTCATTACTGAAAAACTCATAATTCAATAAAAACGCATAAATTTATTAGTGCGTAAGTAAACAGCGGTAGTGAAGAGGCCTTTCAGACTTTGTTGGTCTTAAACCATGGAAAGTCTCGCCATAGATATTGAAGACAAGTTTGTTGCAATGCTTTCGATAACTTTCTACAACTTTTCAAAATATCTAAATGTAAGTTGGCTGAGCAATATTTGCGACATCAATGATATTCGCATTGCAGTATCGCGTTAACAACTATATCTCTGTGCTAGATTTTAGCAAATCGTAGCCATCTGTTTAAAGTAAGGTCTTTAAAATATTTGTTGTATGTTGAAGACTGATTATTATGATACTGAAGGGTTTTGCAACAACACAGTATTTGTTCTTGATTTAGAAAGTTGTGCCTGTCGTATTTCTCTTTGTGATTTCTTCCTCTGCATATGACATTTGTACGTTATGCTGTTTCATGAATTGCTGGGTTTACAATGGCAAAAATAAACCTTACCTTATGGCATTATGTCCTGTTATATTTTTCTCTAGATGTGGTACTTTGTCACAAAACGGGATTTATTTGTAAATGTCATTTTGGTATGAAGTTGCAACATGCGTGAGCTTTGTATTGCAAATCTGCTTCAGTTGTAAAAGTTTGGGGAAGTCAGAAATATGGCGAAAAAGTGCAATGGAAGTACGTACAGGCGGGAAAACGAAACTGATAGTAACGCAAGCTTTCTGGGAATTATTTTTTTGTTGCTGTTACATAGAATTAGTCTCAACCTAGGAGGACATTCACCATAATTACAAAATAATTTGACCATCTTGCATAACAAGTTTTAATGTCGAAGTTGTGGGTGACATTATTGACGAAGCACACACTTACATTTTCTCAATAGTCTATAGTTTCTCAGATACAGTAGGCTATGTTTCTTTTTTCTGAAAGAGTTTTGTTATAAAATGAGCAATTCTGAAACAATGCAGATACTCCAATTTCGTCGTTGTCCCAGAGAGTGAATCTGTGGTGAAAGTCCCAGATTCTGTTTCGTTGGCAATTGCCTGCATGTTACCATGCTCAGGAATAACAACCTACAACGCCGTAACAACGATCAGACCAACCGTCGAAGAAGCTACAAATATTGAAGGTGAAATTGTTATTTAATTGGTAGTCAGCTGGTTGTTAGAAAACTGTTGTGTTAAAATACTGGACTCGTTTCAGCAGATTTTCTTATAAATATATTTGTTAGATCAGGTTAGAAATGTTTATGCGCAATCATGATTTTGCCTTAGAACACGCTGTTTGAAATTTAAGATCTGTGAAGCACCCAAGCAGACAACACAGTCATGGATCAACATGTGGAAAGAAATTAAACTTAAAAAATTTTTTTTGCGCATTCGGCACATTGGGGTAAGTCTGAGTTCTTTCTTAGTTTGAGTGACCGCTTCCTTAGCTTAGGCTACTCACTCAATGAAATAATTCACGTTAGGCAAAGATTACAGATTCAGCTTGGAATTAGTACTTACCCCTTTCTGAGAATCTGAAGCCATTCATTATTGGCTAACGTAGGTGTGGCTCTGCGTCTATATTTGGGCATTATTTTATTTATTTTTTGAATACTTTCACACTGGTAATTTTTTCATCAATCAGCATTAACACAGGTTGCATTTTCGTAGGCCGCACTCATGAGCTGGACTTTTTCGAAAACAAACTGTTCAAGACCTTGCTGAAATGCTTTTTTTCAGCACCTACAAACGTTTCAAATGCTTTTCTTCTTAAAATCTTTGTTTATGAAGCTACCCACATGCCTACTGTACGTTTATTTGGTCTTGCTGTAGGTGCACGCGATGGCATTGCGTCGAAAAGATAAATCACTTATGTGATTCTTCGCTTTTTGTGTTAAGAAGCGATAGCCTACAATCCGGTTTTTCATGCCTATAGCACTATCCTAAATAGTTCCTTTTATGCCTATATCGCCATCGTGGATACTTTCGTGATATTCTTTTTATGTTGAGAAACATTACATTCCGCCGTATTAGCATTGACTAACAAGCTGAGTTTGTGCTTGTTTAAGTTAATGGTTTGGTCAAGGTGATTGCTATTTCGGGTGTGATAAAACTGTGTTCCTGCAGCTGCACCCGAACACTACGTTTTTTGGTTCCCATGATGACTCCATATCTGAAATAAACTTTATGGTATATAGATTGACTGTAGAAAATTTCATGCTTTTATCACAATTTGCACAATTCTTCAATTTTACTGAGCTTTAACTGCTATACTATTGCGCATGCCTTGACTCACTCGGTAAATTTGGCATTCGGACTAAATCGGGCCGCACAAATAAATGTCGGGTTCGGGCCAGGTTCGGGCTTGTTATTTCGACCTCGAGCCGCGTTCGGGCTTCAAAATGAGGCCCGTTTAAAACTCTGGGTGAACCTATATTGCGTTTTTCGCTCTGATGGGAGACGAGATGTTTCCACTGGCATTTTCCATTTATTGGTAAGTTTCACTTTAAGACCATTACTTGAACATTAGTTTTTGGGAAAATGACCATTTCATGACCATCATTTTTTTGGAATAAAACATAGTTGCAAAAAATTCCAGTTCGGTTCTGGCAGATATGTGTAAGTATTAGTTTGGGCTTAAAAGTGCGACGTTATGTCTCCAAGCGGAAAATCGTTGTAGTGTTGTTTTATTGTAAGAATAACAGCTTCTCTGAAGTTGGTAGCACCAGGTATAGTAACTTTTGTTGTTACCCACTGCATTTCTCCTCAGCTAGAACCTCCAAAACGAGCGAAGTTGACTAAGCTGAAAACTTTTGCAGTCATTGCAGGAAATCAATTTGAAATCTATGTATAAACATACATTTGCTTCAACTTAATTTTTGTGAACGCAAAGCATATAGAAAAGCTTCTTAAGACCTATTTCTGCAGTTCTGTGTCATTCTTCTGATGATGTTGTCTATTGCGGTGTGTAGCCCCGAAATGCCCGTCATAATCCTCGTTAACTCAAACTTTGCACGTTTAGAAAGTGGTTAAAGTTAAAACAGTACCACAAGGAAAAACGTTTTCAGATAGGAAAATTGTTGATGTCGTACATACTACATACACCAAGCAGGGGAGTGTAAAGAAAAAAGTGAGCAACTTTTAGCCTTGATTTTAACTATTCTAACACGTGTTTCAGTTGAGCCAAAGGCGCAATGACCCAAGTGTTTTTCCTTCTCAAAATAAAGTTTTGAAATGAAGGGTTTTGAGCGTTTTTTGCTGGTCTGCAGGTGAAGGAAGAATTCTTATCATTGGAGCTGGCGGGCTCGGCATGTGGTGTCTGCAAAACGCGAAAGCACTTCTGCCATCAACCACTCGGATAGTTGTAGCTGATATTTCAGTAAGTGGGTGAGCTCCATCATTAGCTCTTGGCTAAGTTAGGCCTTTCTGTCTGGAAAGACATTCTGATACAGTTCATGCAAATCTGCCTAACAGTTTTTTAGTTTTGATATATTTGAGAGAATCATGAAACCGGTTTCAATTTCAAAGTTTTTTTATTTTAGGAAGAAAAGATTGCTAATGCACGTGAAAGTGGATGTAGCGACACTGTACTATGGTCTCGCGATTGCACTGAAGAAGATGCAATTGAAAAAACCAAGCAAGTCGCGACCAACGGTGGTTTCCATGCAATCATCGACTTAGTAAACTCTCAAGTGACATGCGAAAGAGCTTTTAAGTGTCTTTGTCGGGTAAGAGTTCTATTCAGACGATTGAGTTAGAAATTGCTCCAATTACGGTTTTCAGAAAGCATAGTCGACACCTTGTTTGAAATAGTTCTACATTCGATCTCTATGAAGTCATAAATACTGTAGAATGCGCTCCGAAGCAACCACACGTTTCATAACAGTTTTGAGCAAATACATCCTCGAAGGAAAGAGAGGTGTGCTTCACTGCAAGCTAACGATGTTAAATGCTTCGCTCTAATAGAGGGGAATATTGGTCATGGTTGGCTTATTTGGTGGAGCCGCTAAAATTTCCCTGCCAGAAGCTGCTTTGCTTTCAAAGAGAATGCAAGGAGTGTTTGTTGGACGTCTTCAGCAATTGAAGGAACTGATGCAGTTGGTTGCTGACATAAAGGTATGGATTTCTGAAAAACGGTTGCTAGCAAAATCTAAAAAGTTTTTAAAAAAATTGTAAGCTGATATTGTTGAAAAAACTTACGTTGTTATGGCATTCCAATTATTGTTGTGTCGCTGTTGTTTATTTTTCAAACATTCTGTGCGGGAATCACATAAAAATAGTGAAAACGGCAATGTCATTTCGTGTAATTTATAGAAAACAAGTGGGTTTCGTCAACATTAAAGTGTTTCTAGCATTTTAGTCAGTTAATACGGTTCATGTTTAAAGCAAGAGTGTATCTCCTGCCATCCTGACAACTGTCTGAAGCGTGTTAGTAACCGTGCCGTCATGGTCTGAAGCGTGTTAGTAACCGTGCCGTCATGGGCGTCCGCAGAAATTTTTCCAGAGGGGGGCAAAGTCGACATTTTGCTTATCTTTTTCTGGCTGTTGACGATGCAACGCAAATTGACGTACACAAAAAAGAAAATGTCCCATATGTCCAATGTCACGGCAACAGTTGCATACAGTGCTTTCCTTGTAAGAAAACTTTATACTGAGCAAATGTTTGTTTTAGTGAGCATGGATATTTTCTGACTGAGTTAGCAGAGTTCTAAATGAATTATAATTTTGTGAATTTTTAGAATAGTGTAAAATCTTATGAAAATACGAACAAACTACACATTTAATTGAAATAGCTTCTTGTTTTCGTGCTTTTTCAATGTTTTGGAATGTTGCAAGTGCGCGAGATGAGATTTTACTGCGCAAATGGCTTGGTGGTTCTGCGAATTTGCGCACCTTCAGAGGAGCATCGGTTGCAGAAAATGCGCTTTGTTGACAGCAATGCTTCTTTACACATAGTATAAACCAAGGGTGGGGAAATTTGTTCAATGGATGATTCATTTGCAGAAAATAAAAAACCAATGCAAGTTAAAGAATGCAAGTTTTACATAAATGATGTGCAGCAATTGTCGGTATGAAGTGCATGTTTGATTTTCTAGTCCCCAAAAACCTGGACAGTATGTTGTTAAAGCTGTGCGAATTAACTCTCCCAAGTGTTCATTTGTCAGGGTTGCGCGTTGGTTTGATTTTACGAATTTCGTTTCAGAGAAAAAAAATTCACAGCTATATGTTGTGCTATACACAGAAATGAGTAATACACTGGAATTTAAACTCTGGGTGTTCACGTTCTGGAACCTGTCGCCAAAAATTCGGTGCAGAGTGGCATTGACTAAAGTTTTTTTTGACCCTGATTTTCTTGCATTTCGGTCAGTTTTTTTTTCTACAAAAGACAAGTTTGTAAAAACGGTTAGCGAACTGGACAGCCGTCACCGATACATTAACGCTGAATGGATTTACAAGTAATGCAAAGCATGGTTTTAACTCTTGGAAATGGTCAAATCTGGCTTGGAACTCCTCCAGTGGTCTCACAATTTATTTTGGTATTCTTCCACTTTGTGATCTACAAATGCCTCTTCGCGAAACACACTGTTTCTCATGCCGACATTGGGAAAATGACAGAATGCTTTTGACAATATGTGTCTTTGAAAAATTTTAATATTCTTCTTGGAAGAATATAACCTAACTTAGGGAAACAAGAAAAAGTAGCCTAACTTGCGATTTAGGTTCACTGTCGTTGTTATCAAATCGCGCAGACACCCTGGTGGCCAGTGTTCCCCCTAAGGTGCGCAAATGCGCAGAACTACCAGAGCATTTGCGCAGTGAAATCTCATTCTAACGCACTTGCAACATTCCAAACTGTATATCGCATAGCCCTGTCGAAACGTTTCACTGGATGTGTGTCTACATCAGGGACTCAAACACAAATTTCTCCGAGGGCCAAATTAGGACCTATAAACTAACGGGAGAGCCGCATTGTGACGCTGACGCAACAATGGCAGTGTCTGAACCTTACAAGAAACAGCTTTTACATTTTATTTCTTGCGAAATGTATCGTGAGTCATAGGCAAATCATTTCTAGCCGCCTCTACGTTCGTTTAAAAAAAAACTTGTTCACTCGCTGGCGGAACACTTTTAAACATCGGTGAATAAAGTAAAAAACTTAAATGTTGATTATATGAAAATTCCCAAAACGCATTGCGGGAAGCACAAAATGCCCTCGGGGGCCACATGCGGTCCGCGTGTTTGCGACCCTGGTCTACATGGTTGTGAAATTACATGCGCACTGAAACAAATATTTGCTTTCTATCTTAATTTTTCTTACAGGGAACACTGCTGGTGGCTAACTTCACAAACTTGTGTAAACACATTGATAAATGAAACAAGCGTTAAATTTGAGGCAATAACTCTCTATCAATTTGAGATATTGCTATTCATCTCTAGAAGAGCCACACAAAATATGTTGGCGACCCACAATTCGCCCACCATTGGTTTGAACCTACGTGCCTTACCGCTATCACCATTCACTGTCTCGCTGCATAACCTACCAAGACGTCTGCATTCAATAGTTACATGCGGCAAGACGCCTACCACCGTAACTTGAAGTGCATCTTCGAAGATTTGTTGCCATATTATTGTTACGCAATAAAGGCCAATAGTACAACAATTCGCTCCCGAGTTTAGCATCTTGCCTGTACTGGCAAGGAGCGCACATGAGTGAACTGCAAGCTCATAACTGCATGCTATCAAAACAATGAACCTGACTCTTGTGCAGTGTGAGTGTCACATCGGCAAACAAAGTGTCACTGCAAGAATTAACACAAATAATCAGAATTAAATTCCTGATTTCACGTTTTCCAGAAATTTTTGCTTCTTAGTCCCAATTTCCATGGGGGGGCAAATGCCCGTTTTGTCCCCCCCTGCGGACGCCCATGCGTGCCGTTGACTTTACGAGTATTTTCAATAGGCTTTCTGTTTTTGCAGTTTTTGAAAGGGGCGTTTCTGGAACTACTTACTTGGATTTTATTTTAAACTCTGTTTAATTGAAAACAATTAGTGCAAAGAACATGTTAAGATGCAGTCAAAACTAATATTTCCGATTGCCTAAAATTAAAACCGTCAATGCTGATTAATATATAAAAGGAACCACTGTAGAATGAGACGAAAAATAATCATGCAAGAAGTCATGAGAGAACTAGTCATGCAAAAAGTCATAAGAAAAAGCATTTAGATGCAAACTTGCTGCGTTGAAAGCGAAGAATTAATTCGAAAGTAGGCTGTTAACTTCATGAAGAAGTCGCTGCTAGCAGTAAAAACAAGTCGAAGATTTTTGATTGTGTCATCCAGCGCGCAAAGTAGTTTTTCGCTACGAAAGAGTCATCATAGATACTAAATGTGCAGCAATCATCATCTGGTTTAACTTTGATGCATCTCACTACTTCGAAAACGGAAACATATTGTTGCAGCCTCTTGTTTCACAATCCTATATACTTTGCTATCACGGACGATAACTTCGTGTATTGTTGATGCAGCTCAATCCACCTCCTCTTCGCTTCTTCAAGATTGACGAAGTCCAAAATGCAATGCATTTGCTTAAAGATGGTCAAATGAAAGGACGTGGAATTATCAAATTCGATTAGTTTTCTTTACGTGAAAAATTTTTGCGCGAAAAATTCGTGCATCCACACAGAAAATTGATCAACTTAATAAAGAACTAATAAGTGAAGAAATATATATGAGAATGTGTGCGGTTCTGTCTGAATGCGAGCTGAACATGCCTATTGAACAGAAGAATTATACATTCTGTCAATGTCAAGTTGACTGATTCTTTGCGGCAACGGGCTCCTTTCAAATGAGAATGTGCACGAACTTGATGTTAGTCGCTGTGGGGTATTAATTGTACAATTATACAATTACAATACAAATATTACTATTAAAATAATAGTTGTAATAATTGTACGTGACTTTGTCACTTTCTAGTGATTTTTTAAAAACTAATTTGCTCTGTATGATTTGAGCTTAGAGTTGATTTAAAACTTCAAATGTCGCCCAGTAACTCACAAAACAATCGTTAAACTTACTGGATCTTGCTTATTGACTATCACGATTAAATCACTACGTATCGCTTAAGTTATTTGTAGAAACTTTAGAAACTTCTTGATTGTTCATACTGTAGAAAGGAATTCTTTAAAACGTAAAACAGAAAAAATCTTATGCAAGTGTAAGGCATGGCTAACTCAACCTTTTTTAAGGTAAAGATAGAAAAAACAACTGCCAGTTCCATGTTTATTTAAGCCATACTCATCAGCGTGGGCAAAGATGTATATTATTCACGTAACGAAATGTGGTAAGTTTACAGCTTTAGAAAAAGAATGCCAGACATTTGAAATGTTTTACGCAGCGTCTTAGAGAAGAATAACCGTTTACTGCAACTGCTGTATTTATGGGAGGCAGGATTTTATTGACGAACTTTGTGAGATGCTTTTACATTCTGCCAAAGAAATGCACAAACATTTGAAAACAATTTTTGTGGGATTCAAAGCACCGATTTTTTATAGTTTACATCTTTATTTGATATGGTAATTGCTCATCAACAAACACTCATGAATGTTACTGCCTCTACAAAATAAACTATCTCTGACGATTTTGCAATTCACGTTTTATTGTTGTTTTGCATTGAGTGTAAAAGAAGTAAGCCTGTCTTCATTTATTTGACTTTTACGAATAAAGCAAATAGCAAGTTGTTACTGTTTTATACTGAAAGTTCGTCAAATTTTTTTATTAGTAAAAGATGGATTTATTGATATTTTTCGAATCTATTTGTTCGTTCGTAATTAATTTGTGATTTACCCATAACATGCAACGTGTCACATCAGGCAGAGATTTCAAATCTCTGCTCTAGGTTTTAAAAATCTTAAAACTCTGACCGGAGGAAATGAAGTGGCGTGGATAATACCGTTTTTCAGTGCCATTCCCACGTATATAAACGTCATACAAAATGCGTAAACGTGACGTTCAAAATTTTATGCCTATACTCGTCGCTTTTTGGATTTTTAAACTTTATTGAGTTATACTAAGAGGTTTAAAACAGTTTTTGAAGATTTTATAATGCAGCCAATGGCAAACAATGTTTACTAAAAACGTATTGGGGTGGTAATTTTTTCGGCTTGTTTCATCTAATTGGTGGGAACGGTTAATTATATGGCTTAATCACTAAAGTTCAAATATTTCTTCTCGGACAAATTAAAAAGATTGAGTTTCGGTATGAAATAACAATCTAAATTATCTGCTGTCACACATTATTCAGGTAATTGTTTAATGCTGTTTGCTCAAATGAAAGATAATGCGGTGGCTAAAAACGAACAAACACACAACATATTAATACAGTTGCTTGCAATTACGCCATCCAAAAAGTACACAGCTATCGTCGCTCACACCATACACTTTGTGCAGAAAACAAGTAGGGCAAAAGCTTAAGTTACTTCAGTACATTTAAAGATGTTTCAGCGTTTTTCTGGAATTCTCGAGATAAAGCATTCGGTTTTAGTTACACTTTAGTTGCAATAAGAATGCAAACCCTTTTTTGTGGCCTGCCGCAAATAAGCTTAAAATAAATTTTAGCAAAGCTCACTACTCCTTACTACGCCATAGTAAATACTTGTGCTTGATGGCTTCTAGTGCTTTCCTTTTCGTGCCATTAGCCCTGATGCAAGCCTGCTGTCAAATGGGCGAAAAGATGGCGTTGTTTTTAAAAGTTGACAACAGTTGAGCACAAGATATGATTATGGAGAATAAATATTTTGGCACAAAGTTTCCAGATTTACGCTTTGCATTTTGTGGCTATCTAACCATCGCAATCACTTTTAATTTTTTTCAAGTGACCAGAAAGAACAATTTTTGAAAGCCAGAGAACAGTGTTCCCTTTAAGAAAATTTTACACTGAAAAAATTTTTGTTTTAGTGAGCATGCAATCGTGCAACCGTGCAGAGACACAACCAGTGAAGTGTTTTAAGCAGTGAAAGGGTTGCATGGATGCAGTGCTAACGAAAAAGGTGTAGGAACGCCCCAAAAAACTAGCCATTTTGCAACAGCTTCAAACTCATTTTAAAGCAAAACATGGAAAAAGTGTGGGAACGCCGTTCCCAAGCGTTCCCGTCCCACTACATACGATATTAAATTTAGATGTTGCAAGAGCGCGAGAATAAGATTTCACTGTGAAAATGGTTTGGTGCGCAGCTGCGCACCTTGGAGGGAATATTGCCAGATAATAGTTTTCTCATAAAAATAAAACTGGATAAGGCAAAAGACGGTAAGACAGAAAGAAACTGTTCAGCATAATCTCATTCCCGTCAGGATTTGCTTTTAAAAAAAAATAAAAACAAAAAAAATTTAAAGCGCTTGTGTTGCTTGCATGTTACGTATTGCCCAACTCTTATGAAGCACTAAATGAAAGAGTGAGGAGTTTGAATAGTCTTTTCCAAAATGCACTGATAGCAAAGCGACGAATCCAAAAGAATTGTTCTCACAATTGGTTGATCTACTTGTAGTTTAGGTTCTGAACGTTAATTTTAAAATCAACTTCAATATTAAAATACTTTTTCAGCAGATGCTTTAACTGCTGTTGGTTTTCAGCAGTTTCGGTAGCAACCAATTCTTCGGTTGTAGAGTCCACGTACTTCTTTTTACGCACTGTCCATCCCCAAAGTGAAACACATCCATCGTTTAAATGCAAAGAACAGACTGTGTTATGCTTCAAAAAATTGGAGACACAATCTTGCTGAAAATCACACATGTGAGTGAAATCTTCAAATTTTCGGGGAACTGTGTCAAATTTAAAGATAACCTCCCATTTCCCGATGTCATCAAAGCTCTTCCAGTACGCCATATCTGCAGAAACATTTGCAGTGTAGTATTTAAAATTATATCCACGCGTGGCGTTCATGAGTGAAACAGATTTCTTACCTTTACCGCTACCGTCTTGTTTTTGAAGTTTCTCCAACAAATACGTGTTCATTTTGTTCGCCCATTTCGAAATACGGTACTTTCCGTTGAGCTGAATTTGCTCCTTGTCTTCAACAAATCTCAGTGGGTATTTGAAGCTTTGCCCTCCCCAACCAACATCTGCTAACCATTGAGTGGCATCATCGCATTTTACCTTGATGACATCATAATTATAGAAATAGTTGGGTCATTTATTTTTTAATAGATTGAATTTTTGAAAACAATGTTCATGTTTTTCAGTTATTAACAGGTACTTTTTAGAATAAGTTTCAGAGAACGTTTTTCAAAAATAATCATTGCGCATAGATTTCCTACTTTTATTTTAAAATCATGGTGTTTCAGCACTTTTACTGACTTTAAAGTTCTTGCAACTGTTACTTCTCACATTACCTCATTAGCAACACGCCGAAGGGCTTTAACTTTTAAGATAAAATGAGAAAAGCTTTACCAGTAAAAGCATGTGGTCAAACATGGGGTCGTAACTCATTCGTTGCTTGACCCAAGCTTGAGCTTGAAGGATCTTAACCTCAAAACCAATCTCAGTCAGTAGCCAAGCAAACAAGCCATTGTTTTCGTAGCAGAAACCACCTCGTTGACGAACCACCAAGTCATTGTAGATTTTTTCAAGATCCAGCACTTTTCTCGGTCCCCCAAACATGTCCAGTGTTTCGAACGGTATGTTATGCAAATGGCACTCGCACAACTTTGTCAAAGTGTCGCAATCCGTTCCGAGAGGTCCAGAAAATTTTATGCGATTGAGGTATTTTTGAAGGTCCATGCTATTTTATTCTCTGCTTTCAAAGCAACACTAGGTAAAACTCTTCCATCTACTTACACTCTACAGTAATAGCGAAAAAGTATTTGAAGAATAAAATCTCCAAAGAATAACAATGCAAAACATTAGCCCTCACTGGTGTCAGTGATAATCCCAACCTAAAAACCTTCTGTGAAACAAAACACTTTACTTTTAGATGAAAGTTTAGTGCATTGAAGCTTCATTTTCGCCAGTAAAACACTTATTTGCCGTTTTCCCTTGCTCCAGCACAACCAACATTTTGTGAAAGCTGCGTTAAACGGTATTTCCTCTCCGGATCGTCGAGAACTGAAGGCTCCAGATTTACTGTTGAGTTCGCGTGCTTTCTCCAAGTCTTGCTTTTTTCTTCGTCATTTCATCTGTATAATCTTTTGCTTGCAAATTACAGGACTGAAGATGAGTTAATGACGTGAAACCGATTTCCTAGTGTACGATCAGATTTGGTGGTGTCGCCCTTGTGGAGAATTGTTGCTGAAATGTAGATAAGTGCACCCGGAATCATCGCCAAGCGATTAAAGCAGAGCACAGCAGGCAGAAATCTCGAAAGCTCAACAGCAAACCTAGAGCGCTCAATTCTCGCAGCGAGCAACCATTATAAAAAATTGGAGTGCAAACACAGAGCTGTCACCAATTTTCTGCAATACCTCTACAGTCAACGATCGTGCAATTTGGTGGAGAGCACGTATCACATAACTTCAAAGAAGATATATCGTACTCAAACAGTTGCGAAGTAGGTGGGTAAACGGGTACTAAATAAAAAGCTAAGAAGCCGAAGTATCTATTGCTTCAAGTAGAATGATAACCGTTAAAACCTCTAGGTTTGCTGCGAGCTTTCGACCAATCAGCCGACTGGCGTTCTGTCTTCATGATTTTGCGATGATTCAGACTTGCACATATCTGTGTTCAGGTAGCTAGTTTCCGCAAAGGCGAAGAAGTTGAATCCTTTTGTGGAAACGTGTTACCTGTGTGATAGCGCAAGTTTTTTGCTGGCACGTTTCATTCATTATTCGGCTTTAAAAAACTTGTTTAGTAAAATACATATAGACTGTTTTTGTTGAATTTACATCTTCAACTGTTTTAACGGGGAAGTCCTACTGGTTAAATCCAAGATAAAACGGCCCAGATGTCGACCAAGGACCAAGTGGAGTGTTTAAATCTAAATGTCCACCTTGCTTGGTCCCGTAAGCTGCTGTCCCCGCGACCCTTCTGAAAGGAAAAGCAAGTATGACAATAAATGAATCAGGTAATGAACTTTTTTAACTGAAGTTTAATTATCTTCGTGCGCTAAGTGTGACGGCACGTGGCGTCACCTGAACCATCTGAGCGAGAAGCACCTCGAATGGGAAGTGCACTAAGAATAGTCCCTTTAAAATAGTATGGCAGGCTAGTAGCAGTAGAGTGATCTCGGTTGGGTGACCTCTATTGCTACTTGTCAGGGACCGAGTTTGCTAAAAAACTTTGGGGAGGACAAACCTTATTGTATATTACGGGAATTGATACCTGGATACGCCCATCGTGGTCGTATAGCAAATAGTGTAACAAGTATACAATGGTGCTATATCCAGTACCTATTAGCATTGAATTTAATATGAAAAGACATTAATTCTGAGAGCTTTAATAGGCACAATTGTGCTCAACAATTGTGATAATAATCAATTCAAATTTGGTCAGTTTCGATAAATAAAATATACTGCTACTAATAATCACCACATAAATCAAATGAAAAGCAAACCACAAGTTCTTTTGGTGAAAACCAGCAGTGCAACCAGGCGCGCAGCCAGAAACTTTATTAAAGCTGGGGAAAACAACATCCGAGTTTCAACATTTTTAAATATTTTTAATGCTCCATGTTTTCAAAGCATCATCCATGAAACGTGCTTCTTTCTGGCGTTTTCTCCTGAACAATTGTGTTCAGATTTAAGCCGACAACTAAAAAGTTTGCTTTCATTGAATTGACAAGTTTTACAAGTTTTGACAGTAAAGTTCCAAGGTTCTACTTTGGATCAAGGCCACCATTTGCTCATACCCCTTTCTTGCAAAAGCGCTAGTAAACCTCTCAATGCCCAATGTTGCTCTTGAGCAAGAAGTCATCGCAGCCGCCATTACGATTGCGTTTAGCGCCGCTTATACTGTATCTACACGCTTCGGATCTACACCAACACAGCACGTTCATCCGAAGCCGAACAGCGACTTTGCTCTGAGGTATTGACATCCGACGTAGGTCTTCTACAAAACTTTCGCGCATAGAACAAGTGGATCCCGTTGTCATCTCATTTTTGAGCAATTAATTCACTTCTGTAGTTGATAACCGTATATGCTAGAGTTATTCAACGCGTTTGAAAAATGTTTGGATTTTTTATCAACCGTAAGATCTTTGGGATATGCTCAACTTATTCCGTAAAACTTTTGTAGCTACTTTAAACTTACTTCATTTACGTTGTCTGATGAGACTTTGCTAAATTTAACTGACTTCACTGAAATATAAGATGGAATTAAACCGTAAACACAATAGAAAAAACAGTATTACAAAACTTATTGACCACGCTCAGCTGCATGTAAAGATAGTTCAGCACTGCACGTAATTAATTTGTACAAATTACGGGCTTCTTGAAAATACAATCACTTATCTGCGGAATATAAAGCCCTAATGGGAAAAATTCAAATTTAGTTACATTTTAGGCACATGCGCTTTGCCAACAAGACAGATTGCAAGCTCAAGGATGGATATTAGGGAAGGATAACGAGGCATTCGCCTCGGTCCCCTCTTTTTCAGAGATACCGTGCTCCCCCTTGAGAGTTTTGCACCACTGTTTAGTTAAAAAGGTTATGTACTACTCTTAGAGCCACATTTGAAGAAGCTCTGAAGCAAGTCAAATGTTTTTCAAAATATAGCAAAAATTATGGGAAAATGTGCCAAAGGAGGCAGCTTTCAATTGTGAAGCTACAAAACTTTACAAAATTTTGTTCCTTTCGTATGATGCTCTTGAATTTGGTTCATAAATTGAAATGTGAAACAAATTTAACTCTTTTATCCACGTGATCCCACATCTACCTTTCACAATGGCGATGTTTTGGGGCCCCTTTCTGAGAGCTTGCCCCTCAATTTTATTATCCACCCCTGTGCAAGTTGTCTCAGTATCTGTAAGTAATGGCAGTGTCAATTCCCTCAGCCCTTGCAAAATGAAAAGCATCTTACTACCTACGTTAGATTTTGCTGCTGACTCTTCTCGTTGCAGTAAATTGATTTCAAATAATTTACTGCAAGATAGGGTGGCAGTTAACATCAGATGAAAGTTGAAACACTGAGCTTATGAACAGCACATCGGACTCTAATTACAAAAGGTCAGATACAAGTTTGTATTCGACTAAAACCTGAAGTAGGATAGGTTCCTTGAGGCAGTTTCGTTGATTTGCACTAAAGTATTTCTTTGGCTTAGCCTGTACTTCAAATATTTTGTTAGCCTGAAAACACTGGAATTGGTTGTGGCATTGCCCGTTGTCCCTCATAGCTACGCGACTGGTGGCAACCGTATTCTGGTGGCAGGCTACAGACCAGCGCAGGAATTCTTGATTGGGCGAAGTTCATGTGCACGCCGATTCGGTAATTCAAATTAACTGGCACAATTTTTAACAATCGTGAGAATTCAGTTTGCATGGGAAATCTGCATACGGTGTCTACAGATAATCCAGTGATAATGCTCATGGTTCTCATTTATTCCCTGATTTTTTGCTATGGAAACGTTTCCAACAGTAAGGTAACCATGAAATTTGCACAAATACATTACTTTTTTTCACAAAATGTTGGGGGGACAAAAGATAATATGTCCCCCCTGTCCAAAAGCTGGGGGAGACATGTCCCCCCCGTCCCCCCATAAACTCGGTCCCTGCTACTTGCTGTCGTAGTGTGTAGCTTGCCGTTCTGTGGTGTTGTATTTCAAATGCACAAAGGACCATAACAAAAGCAGTTACACCAGGGTTTTTAGGCTCAATCTACGATTTTTGACAGCTGGTGGATGGCACTTGTGTTTTTGGCACCTTGTTATCTATCGTTGAGCAAAAAGACTACAACATTTCGGCACACCAAATGCTTGCAGGCTCTTGTACTCGACATGCTTAGGCCTGGAAATTTACGAGCTGATTAAATACTTTGAAACAAACCTTAACGAGCTGATCAAATACTTTGAAACAAACCTTAAACTGTCAACCTGTTATCCAAGTTATTGTAAACTCAAGTTGCAGAAACAACTTCCTTTTGTAGTGAAAATAGGATGGGCCTAAAATACAGTACTGTACAGTACTTTGAAATAAATACTGGAGTAAGTGGCAAACTCCTATTGCTTCAACGTTAGCATCATCCACTGCTCAACTACGGCTCTGTTCACGCATCTGACTATCAGTAAACAAACGACGGCTGGTGCCAACTTGCCCGTCATGCCGAGGTACACCTTGCTTGCTTACTTGATAGCACGTTTCTTTGCTGATAAACGTCGCAGATTTTGTTGTGAGGACAATGAAAATGAGCTTGCACGACACGTCTCTGATCATTGCACAGACTATCTGCATCACAGAATAAGTGGAAGACGCTCACAATGTTTGAAAATGCTTGGTGTTTGTTACTACGTACCAAATTTGTAAAAAATACCTTGACAGATATTTGTTAACCTGCGTGATGGTGATCCAAGCTAACATAAGGCGCACAGTTAATTTATCACTCTAAACCGGGGGTGCACAAGCACAACCTTTTCGGTATTGCCGGTCGTATTACGTTTATTTTTATGAATTACACTTTAGTGATTGTAAGGTAATTTAGAAATGGAATTACACGTAAGACTAAGATTTATCCGATAATGTCCCGTTTATTCGTGCCTCTAAGCCTAATGCAATGTCAAGCATTTCAAGGTGTTTGTTCAAGCACAGTTCCACACCTCTGTTTGGTCGTTTAAGTATCCGCATACAGTAGACCAGAGGTCTCCAAACTTTCTTGTCAGAGGGCCACATAAATTAAGAAATGCTTGTCGCTGCAGCTTAACACAACGGTTAGTTAGTTGATCTAGCCCATTGGTAACCAAAGTATGGGTAGAAACCTAAATATAGGTGGTGAAAGATCAAAAAATGGATCGCGCCGAGGCGATCCAAACTGGAGTTGTGTATTTTCAACATTACCACTGGTTGTATTTGTCTGCCTGTAGTGTAGGACGTAGGTCAATGTTTTTCAACCGAGGTTCCGCGAGTGGCTGTCAGGGGTTCCCCGAAATTGTCTGGGACAAAATTCGCAACCACAGTTCTATGCCGTTGTAGCAATATAGACACTTGGATCATTGTAAACATTTGGGGAAGGTTCCGCTGCAGCAAAAAGGTTGAAAACACTGGTGTAGGCACTCGAGAAAAGAGTAGATTGCGGTCATTGAAAACGAACTTAGCAATTCACTCTAAAAAACCATCCACATTACACAACAGGTCGAGGGCCCGACATCTTACATATTGTGATTCTTTCGGGATATGCTACATTCTACCAACTCTACAATTTTTCGTAAATATATTATTTTTCGTTATTGACAATATGTCTTCGCGGACCGGATTTGGCCCGCGGGTCTTAGTTTGGAGACACCTGCAGTAGATAAAGAGTTTATGATAATGCGCTGCCGCCATATCAATTACATGTTCACGACCGCATAAAATTTTATCGAGGCCGCATGCGGCATGCGGCCGTACTGCCGTATAGGTTGTGAATCCCTGCTATAAACGTAATTTTTTGTTTGGAACAGAAATTAGAAGTAAATAAAGGAAGGTTTGTTACCAGTAATATCCAGGTGTTTTGAATAACCATGCCACCTGAATAGCTATTGGTTTCTTCCATGAAGGCACTTAGAAGTGTAAAACAGAATCGCTATTCGGGGTCGAACCACAGCAATTAACAGCGAGTGCATACTGCATACTACGCGTGAGGAAAGATAATTTCCAAATGTAAACAGACTGTTAACAGCATAAGAATATCTTGAGTATGTTCAGGAAATTAGTGGCCTGTTGAACCTGCTGAAACATTTGCCTAGGTCGCTATATTTGTGAAAAGACTAGGTTTTCTGAACATGGTTTTAAAATTTCAGGCGAGAATTACAGGTGCCTTCACGTGGCCCTCCCTGTTACGGTTATCTTGAAATGCCAAACCTGTCACTACGAGAGCAACCACTGCTATTCCCGTGCTGGATTTGTTCGGCGTGGACTGGGTGCGCCTTTTTCAAGGCGCGGCAGCGTCCCTGCTGCCGAGGATGACTGAACACCCGGCATTCTGCAGCTGAACACCGAGGGGCTGATCGAAAACAAGATCAGC
>JGI24022J15233_10001311_pt1 | contig 20289 bp, 16 predicted proteins | sample Ectturendosymbi2_FD_15233 | JGI IMG/M metagenome (IMG submission 15233) | reverse complement strand
CCCCATTCGAAGCATTTCACTCCGAGAAATCGACCTCACCAGGTTTGGCGCTTTTATACGACATTTATCGAGGTGTATGCATGCTGCATTGGCATCATAGATAAAATTTGCTTTCTTTATGGAAGTGAACGTGTTGCATGCTTGTTGAACAAATCTGTCAACGTAGACGAAGTTGATGGATGTATCATCGGATAGATTGCCTCAATTGGTCGCTGGCATCTTAAAATTATATGTATTTTTCAAACATTTGGAGCACTTGTTGGCGTCTAACTTGCCCAAGCTGCAGCTTAAATCTGTAAATAAATTGAAGCTGCTTTGGTAAATCTCTCAACTCAGAATATGCACAAATCTGTTCTGGAGTGTGATTGTGCGTGCTTGCTTTGGCGAGATACGTCTGTTTGTGGAGAAGATGTAGTCGTAATGCTGTAGGTTTGTTGCTAACTGTCGATGTTGCTTTAGATGTGCAAAATGTGTGTAGTATGCCGGACATATTATATGCTAAAATAATGACCGGGTTGGAAATATGCTAAAAGCGCCTTCCAGTGCCTTTCGCAGGTGATTGTCAAAATGCCTGGAGGTGTAAAGCGGACCTGAAGCTACGATACTTAGTTCTAGTTAGTGAGTTTTTTTCTACTGTCGCGTTGTGTGTATTGCAGGCAGATGCAGACATCCGATTGAGGCGAACGCCATCGTGAGTAAAACTTTTATGGATTTGTGAACCCAATGAGGACAAAAACTAATGCTTTTATAGAAGCCTGCGCACGATGGTACATGATGATGGTTTTTGTTTGATTCAAAACTGCAAAAGATGACCTAACCGCTGATGTCCAAGCCCGGAAACATCTCGAAAAACTGAAGAAGTATCTTTGACAGAGTGGCAAAAAAATCAGACCGTTCAGAAACCTCAATCAGGATCTCTCGTATAGCCCGCGCCCTCGTTATAGTAGAGAACTGTTAGTCCCACTAAGTAAATCGTGCGTGATTAGACCGGGCATGCGTTGAGGCATGTACGCGTGAAACGTTCCCCAAAGCGCCGAAGCGTTTTCAATGCTCTTGTCACGTAACGTTACAGGTGCAAAGGTTGTAGTCGTGGTGCAGGTTGAACAGAACTGTTTGGTTGGAAATTTTGCAAATACAGTCGCGCGCTCTGCTTCTGTCATGCCAACTGCTTTATACAAAACCCAGGGAGGTCACCCGCTGCCGTGCTGTTTAATCATGCGTCTCAAGTTAGCCTGTTTGATATCCCTGAAAACTACTTACTTTTTCACAGCATGCGCCTTTACGCAAAGAGCAAATTAAAAATTTAATCTTTCATACACCATCTGGTTAAGCTGTGAGTTTCGTTAACAAATCTTTGCTTGATTTGTTTTTCTCTTCCATGTAGGAGGCCGCGACACTTGGATTGCAACAGCGTTTATCCAAAACCACCAGCGACGAGGACTTTGTCGAAGGATTGTGAGTGCCCTTAAATCGATGCCGCGTCATTGCATTTTGCAAAAATCGGTTTTAGTTGCTGAGCCCCGCCTTACCAAAACAAGTCGTTTTCTATGCGGCAAATCGCGTTATCTTACTTTCAAAAAGGACTGCTGGACGGGCGTTTCCGGCAGATACGGATATTATTTGGTTCGGCTTGGCTTCCAGCAGCGGCTGCTAACCAGTGTTCCCTCTAAGAAAATGTTGCACTGAGCAAATGTTTGCTTTAGTGACGATGCAATTGGGTAACCATGCAAACACAACCAGTGAAGCGTTTCAAGCAGTAAAATGTTATGCGATATATACGATATGAGATTTGGAATGTTGTTAGTGCGCGGGATTGAGGTTTCAGTGCGCAAATGGTCTGGTGGTGCTGCGCAATTGCGCTCTTCAGAGGAAGAGTTGCTGCTGATCTGTTATAGTTTGTGCCGTTGTTTCAGGTCAGGAGGTGCAGCTGACCATCAGCAACATCGACTCCAAGCTCGGCGTCAAAGCAATACAAGAAGCCGTTTTGAAGATGATCAGTGAACACACTGTGGTGGGTGCAGAATGTCGGAAGTGCTTTCGAAAGTGCCTGCCTATTCAGATATATTTTTCATACCAATCTCCGTTCGCAGCAGGAAGCGCTCCATGAGCGAAAACGATGATTGTTAGTTCTCGCCGCGGAAAGGCCCAGGTTTACTAAAGAACTGAGTGGTTTTCGCCGATGGAATATGGTCTCCATATTGTTTTCGCCAATGGAATGTTGATACTCCAGCAGTGGTGTACGCGGTGGAGGTGCAGGGGGTGAAAGCGCACCCCCAAAAGATTTGATTTGTTAAAAAGCCGTGCAAAATCCCTAAAAATCCGAGCAAAAATGGCACCCAAAATTTGATTTTACTCCAAAACGAAAGAAAAACACATGATGACCATTTTTTGGAGGTCATACCAAAAGAAGGTCTTCTACGAGAGAAAATTTTAGAAAAAATCGCAACAAAAACTTTTAGGGCAAGTTTGGGGAAATTCGGGCGAAAATCCTGCGCGTCCCCGAAAATTTGCTTGCTCCTACACCTGTGGTCTCCGGGCACTACTGATAAGTCGTTGTTGTTCCAATAAGCAATAACTGTTTGACTAAGGCCAACAGTCCTTTCTTTCCCTGCGTAGCTTTTCGCTGCTTACACCAAATTTATCTCACAGTGTTTCTTATCTCACGCTTTTAGTTTTTCGTTTCGTTCTATGTGACGACACGGTGCATCGTATTATAAAAAATAGTTATATTTGTTTCTCCAGGTGTTTAAACCTTTATTAAAGTTTTCTATTCAGCGTATGATTCCTTTTGTTGTAAACTGCTGCTTTTGCAGTCTTTATTTTCTGTGATTTGCGTTCCACCCCTCTTCGGTTGGTTTCGCAAACGCAGCTATAGCTCTTCCCAATTTTACCCGCGTCAGACATGACATTGTGCACGACAGAACTGCATAAATATAAAAGAAATGAGACGATGAGATGTATCCCATACACTCTTGTCGTTCGAAGCAAACGCTGCGCTGGGCTCAGCTCACTTCCTTCGCACCGATGGCCACTAAACCGACACCGCTGAGTGCTGTCTACCTTATGTGAAAGCAGTGTCAGCATTAACTTATCTCGTCATCACATTTTTTCGATGCTGATATCCGTGCGATAGTTACTGCTAAAAACGAATGGAAAACTTTTGTGATATCTGCTTGCTCGTAGTTGATTCCTTTCACGAAAACGTTGGCCTTTTTAAGTGACAAGTTTTGTACAAGTCTTCTGCTTGAACGTTATGGCGGGATTTTTGATCCGTCTGTCACTGGCAACCGTGATTTGAAACTATTTTTTAACGTTTCCACACCCACACAACGGGAAACAACTCACACACCTGACGATAACAAGGAGCACATAAGCATAAATGAAGAACACGAGTATAGATATGTGGCGGTAGCAAAAAAAAGCATTCGCGTAGCTTAGCATCGTTGCATAGTGCTACCATAAGTTCCAAGTAGACTAATTCATAAAGTGTATGTGGGAGCATGAGGCTGCGAAGGACAAGGAGTCATTTCGTGAGGCGACGAATTGCAGGTTTGAGTTGGAAATAATGTGTGTGTGAAACATTGCAATCTGCGCGTTGAATTGTACTGCTGTAAAGTGTGTTTTCCGTCTCTTTATTTCACGCAATTCTTGGTACAAAACCTGCAAATGTTCATCCCTGGTGTCTGTCACATGCTTCCCAGTACTCTTCTAAAATGATTAGTGTTTGATCTTTGTTTGGTGTTTGTTTATTTATTTATCAAATAGCCGCCCTCTTCTATTACTCCTCTTTTTTTAGTCCTAAGACTTCTTCCGCTTGTGACCAGTGCGTTGACAGCAAGCGGGGCAGAATTTGCGCCAATTCGCTCAATTCAGTTACGCAGTGTGGTGTTTGCTCGACGTGCTTCTATTGCACCGTTCTCGTGTGTTCCGCAGGTGTTGAATCTTCAAATTCGTCCGCACAACCGATTTACCGTCATGTGTGACGTCACTGTTCCTGACGTGATCGCCGCTTCTTGCGTTCTGCAACACCTTCACCGACGCAAGATCGGCAGCAAGCGAATTCTCGTCACAATTTCGCAACGACTGGATGGTGACATCACGAGCTTGAGGTAGATTTTTCTGCAAAGTTTGCATCTGCAGTTGCGTTGCTATTCTCCCAGTGTTTGCTGCTGCTCTGTTATTGAAACAATGTGGTCAAGTCACAAACCTTTTGAGTCCGAGTCTGTCGAAAGACATTTGAACATTTTAAAACTTTGATAGACATACAACATACTTGAGTCACTTCGAATCAAGGAAGTTATAGCTCGAGTCACGCAAAGTCAAATGTGTTCATCATTCCTTTGACCAAGAATTTTTTTGCTCTTGATTTGGCAAAAATGCTACTCAGATCCAGTCACCGCATCATCTTCGCAAATTCGTGACCCAGTTACGCAATCATTGCGCTGAAACGCCGGGCAGTTGCTGTATCTCTTGAACGGAGGCCACGCTGACTGTTGCAGTATGACCGTTCAGGCATAGATTTTCGCGACATTTGTAAAAATAATATTTTATGCAGCTTTTGGAAGGGTCATCTTTTTCTGCTAGTGGTTCTAGTTCCTACTCTTAAACTAAACTGACAGAACCTTCGCTTTATCAGAGGATACGTTTTTCCATGTCTTGCGGAATATCAATCCCAGCAGCTACAGTTTTTTTTTATTATCTAAAATGCCCAAGTATAGTAGAATTAGTGTTCTGGCGCAACCGCGTGGCTTTTCAAGTTTCTTGCAGCTCGTGAGTGTCATGTATTTCAGAAAGGAACTAACTGCGTTGTTCGAAGAGGAGCATGCTAATGTTTTAAACTTTCAAAGACTACAATTCCTGTACAGTCACAGGTGAGTTTTGTTACAGTTTTGACGCAAGAGTTTGTAGAGTTGTTGAAATGTTTCCTATTGGCGAAGCATGACTGTCGAATTCTGCACAAGATGTTTACCCGTTGGTTATTGTTTCTATTTTTTGGTGTTCCTTCTGTAATCACATCTAACTGAAAGGCGCTGCTTTGGTTGGGAACCAGCGTCAGTCTCAACCGTTGCTTTGTAACACGTCGTTCCATTACATGGGCTTCAATGAAAGTCGCATTTTCTGAAATCAACTCCTGCTTTAAATCTCCGTGCACTGTCTTGCAAGTAATGGACTTCCAGACTAATGGTGAAAATTCAAGAAGCACGCGAAGATTCAAACGTGACGTATGGGACCTCAATGCAAGTTTCGTTTGCAGGAAAGCTGCTTTCAAAATGCACATTTAGGGCCATAAGTGTCCTTTCTCTTGAAAATTGAAATGAAGCCTCACCTTACAATGCTTAGCCCCCCCAAACGAAGCACCAAGCCCCTCAAATTGAAATATGAAACACTATAAATCAGTGAAGTTTTTATCAATTTCTCAATGTTAGCCCCCTACATAAACAAAGTCTCCCTATTGAAGACTTTCTGGCGGCGGTTCTGAGTGGTATCGTAAGTTATTTTTTAGTCATTTTGATTTTCTATTGTGCAGATACAACTGCATTACATATGCCTGACTGGAACTTCTCGGAAGGAGGTCGTTAGGTTTAATAGGGTTGAAAAATGGGTCGCTGCACGAAAACGGTTAATAACCGCTAAACTAGACTGTAAAAATGTATGCTTTTTTATAACTTTTAGGGCGGATCTCCAAAGAGAGATGCGCGTACGACTACCCACCTTAATCCTCGTTACAACACTGATTGTCATTGTTGGCAGTCGCCAATTTTGATGCAAGTGTTGTCGTTCAGGATTGATACGAATTGAATTTGGCAAGCCTAATAAATCGCATTGCAGCTTCCGGGTTCAAAATTTGTAAGTTCAATTATAAGCCACCCATACAGAATGTATCATCACAAAACAAGATGGCAGAAGCGACAGGAGAAGATATAGCAACAAGAAGAGCAAGGCAGAAAAGGGAAAGCAAACGCTCTTCCTCATTTTAACTAGTAATCCAAAGCACATCTTAATTAGTCTTCAAGTTAAAGATTAAGTTTGATGTTGTTATCTTTTAAAAAGAAAAGCAGGTTGTTTTTCTTTCTAAGAAATATTTGTGATTGCATTCAAAATAGTTTTCCGAGGAGTGAATCAAATGTAAATTATGAGCTGATCCTTTGCTGAGATCCTGTGTGGCATTGGTGAAGTCACGTGACGCTGACGTTTGTTTCGGCTCATGGTTTGTAAACTGGTCCAAACGCCGTTTAGTTCTCTTTCGAATGCGACGTCATCTATACACTTGCAGGCGTTGCACGCTGATTCACAGCAGTTGTTTTGTTCAGGTATCAGAATAATCTTTCGCTTGACGAGTTACAAATGCTGGGCGACTCGTTCGCGGTGGAAGACAAGCTGCATGGCGTTTATGTTTATCTAAACAAGTGAGTTACCGTGGTTGGACATGTACGGAAGCCATGTCTGCTCGTTTCAAAATCAACTGCGCCTATGTTTCGCGTGCAAGAGCACATGCAAATATTTCGTGGAGTCGACAAGGTTCCGGTCGTAGTGTTTAGTTTAAAATGTGCTTTCGCCACGAAACAATTTGCTTTGAAATTGAAATTAACGCAAACAGAAACGTGGTACAACAATCCAGTTCAAATTTCTTTTTTATAATGGTCGATTCTCATCCTTTTACTGACATTTGCAAGAAGAACTTGATTATCAACAGTGGCAATGCAGCTGATGCAACAGACAAGGCACGGCGCGTTTAATATATGATACTTTGCTTAGCTTCTTTGAGCCTATGCTCAGTTTTGTGTGGTGCAGTACACCTCATGACTCTGTAACGAAACAACTTTAGTGCAAATGATTACCCATCACAGCTCATATCAACATGCCTATAATGCACGTAAGAACGACAAGATTTTTGCGGCAGTAGCTATTACCTTGAAAGTTCACAAAAAATCCTGTGTATGGTGACATACACCAGGTGTCATTTCGTTCAATTTTAATTTATCCACGGGCCATCAACACTGACTAAGGCAGAAGGAATTTCGTTTCAAAGGTTACTTACAATGAGAGGCCTGCAGGAGCCGGGCCGAAAACAGCACGAGCCGAAAGTAAAAGCGTTGATACCTACACGACTGTAGCAGTGCATTATGAACAGCATACCCAGTTACCCACGGATGCATCGCTTTATTTCATATGAACGCCTTTGCACAAAAGCCCAGCTTATGTGCACCTGCGAGTTCTTTGAAAAAAACAACTGCGGGCCGGGTTGGGATTAAAATTTCAAGCCGAGCAGGTCATGGGCAGGCCTGTAACCAGGGGTGGTTTCCCCCCTGCAAATTTTTCCTCCCTCCCTGGAAGAATGTGTTGGACATAAAATTATGGGCTCCTCTCAGAAAACTCTTTGCCCCACCTGGTGTCCCAAGTTGGTAACGGGCCTGGTCATGGCGGGCAGGGTTGTGAAGAAGCCTGGTCGTGCAGGCCTTTGGTTTAAATGCTGGCAAATTGCTTTATTTACATCGTTGCGATGATTTCCACGCAAGCTGACTGGTTCACGTTCTCTTCAGGAGCACGTCGCGGCAGTCCACGACCTTGTGCCAGTTGCACTGCCGATCGGAGAGGTAAGAAGAGAATCGTTTGATATTGTTATGACTTACTGCGGAAGAATTTGCTGAAAGCCCAAGCTAATAAAATTTTGGAAACTGTTGTAGCCGTACTATTTTAAACTTGGCTGTTACAGAGCTTCAAAATGGATGTTTGTTTTATGTAAATCCAGAGTTTCAATAGTTTTGCATGCATATCTTATCAGTGGACAAGTTTGAAAACAGTCTTGGCGTTGAATAGCAAGGCGACCGCCGATATGGGATGACATCTGGCATCTGCTGCATGATCACTTCGCATGAGCGGGACACCGCTTGACATTGCATGATTTATTATCAAGATCTTTGAACCGCTGCATCCGCTCTTTTTCAGAGGAAACATAATCGAAATAACGTCAACTCATAATGGCGATCTTCGCATCCAGAAAGCAGTGGCCTTGATTCAAATTTCGTATCGCGCCAATGTCTGAGTTTTGTATCAGTGCTTCGCCTTTCGTAATTGTGTTTTTCGTCACGTCCAGCAAATCCCTTTCGCTTTCGAAGCTGCTTCCACGAGCGTGCGATGTGCATATTTGTGTGTCTGTTGATGGATTCCTGAGACAAAAACTGGTTTCGTTCTCATTCGTGTTCAAAGGATAAAGCTTTCGTTTTTACAAGCGTTAAAGTTATCGTTTTTTTTTCAGGTTAAACTCCAACTCCTTCATCAAAATTGAGATCGGTTTACGGGAGTTCTCGGCGAAGCTGCACGCACTTCTGCATTCCCACAACGGTTCTTTGTTTTTGGATGGGTAGGAATTAACTTGCTATTTTTTGTGTGTGCCCAATTTGAATTCGACCCTTTGCCTAATAAGCGGAGCGTGCTTTCAAATGCGATATCTCAGTACGCACTCTGATGCCACGCATGTTGTGGTATGCACGTATTTCGATTATCTTGCCGTTGATCCTCAAACTCATGCTTTTGGATCTTCCTGACTGTTCGGCGCCACACATTCATAGATATAGTTCGTAAAGGTTTAAAAATTACCTTGTTTGTTTGTTACTTCGAATCAGTTTGTTTTGAAAAAATGGTGTTCTTCTTTGATCTGGTGTCAATATAAGGATATTTTTTGAAAATTAGTTTTTTGCTAGGTTGGAACAGTGCTACCAAGCTGAGTTCGATGTGTTTCCTTACCCACAGGTAGGGTTTAGTGTGCATGCGATGTGTTCGTGTTGCACGTGGAAGTTTTTAGTATTTTTTCTGTGGTTGCTCGAACAGACGAAAGTGATATATTTTGTGCACTTGACGTAAGAACATATTTGTTTTGGCCATGTATGAAATTTTTGACGATGGTCAGAACCACCTGGGACAATGTGATTATAATAGGAATGTTTTCTGCCAGTATGATTTCTCTTAGGTAGGTACTCAAATCTTTCGGGAGGTCCACCAGAATTTCGGCCCTATCCCAAAATTGGAAGAACAGAGCAGAGTGTGTAGAAAAAACGTCTTGATCGCTGCTCCCCCCAACTTCGTGAGAGCAAACATTCAGTTGTACCGACCAAACCCACAGTTGGTTTAAATCTTTTTTGTTAACTTTGTTCAAGCTGAAACTTCGTGTAGTGTATTGTGTATATGAGCATTCACGCTATCGAACAATCTGTCATTTTCGTAGCCAGAACAATCTTCTCTCCGCAATCGAAACCGGATTGTGTCTGTCTGTCAATCTCCCTACTAAACATTCCAACGCCGCGCAACCATACTGTGATGTCATAGACGGAAAAAGATTTGAAATGTAATCTGTGTCGAAAGATGAGTTGTGCAGGAAGCCAAATTCTAAAGAAACCAATGGAGCAATTGCATGCAACTGTGAACCTCAGCTTGGTTGGGATAGGAGTTAAAGCGAATGTTTGACAGTTAGTTTCCAGGTAAAATGACGTTGGCATGTTGATTTTGACGTCAGGATACCGGCGACTGCGGCGTGTATCTGGAACATCAGATATCCTATGTCCCAGGTGTGCAGATCGTTGATGGGACCCCGAAGACCATTGTCTGGTCTCAGCCGCTGAGTGACGCAGGTGAGTGGCTGCAGGAGTTGTGGTTTGAAAAAGCTTTCAGAAAACTGCTCGACTAAGTATTTTCCCCAAACGTACGTAGTTACCACCATGTCGCTGTGTAAAACTTGTAATACTAGATAATGTTCACAAAGGCCATTAATTAATCTTCAACAATGTGTTGAAGCAACTGTTTTGAACCTTGAACTGCACATAGATTAGCGACTATGTTGTGCGATTTTCTGATATAGGATGACACCATTATGTTCACACAGCTTCAGACACAACAAGCGAGGCTTCCAGCACATCACGTTCGAAATCGTCGAACTTGCTCAACTTTTCCCGAGAAGTGATCGAGCTGTTAAAGGCAAGTTATTTCAAGTGTTTGATCAAAATTTGTGCAACATCGTCATTATTTATCCTCGCATTTCGGTTTCTGTTTAGTCCTTTAAAAAGTTTACCACTGGCGTTTTCTATTGAGTTTATTCGGCTTCTGACCGTGTTATTCACTGCAATTAGAATTTAGCGCAACTTGCAAAGCCGCATCGCCTTGTTTATGGGTGACGTTGACAGTGGGCCAAGCGCAGTGATGAGACCGATGAAGTTTTTGTAAGTCTTTAGCAAGCTGGTTTGTAACAGAATACAAGTTCTGCTAAGATGTCTAAAATGATTACTCTTCCACCTCCAAAAAGTGGTTTCGGGCTGATGTTAAGCCGTAAGCAATTAACTATTTAGTGGTCCCTGTCTTTCGTCACGCTAGAAACTGTAATTAGGCATCGACACAACGGTGCGTTCCCACTTGCAGCTGGTGATCATGACATCGTTCTTCTTGCCTGTTCGGCATTTTAACTCCAGGTGTCCCCCCTATGTTTTTTTAACGATAATTTAATCCAGCAAGCCTCGGTCCGGTTGACGATTGCGATTCCTTTCAATAAACACGCATTGTCAGCAACCTCACTAAGTTAATTCACATTTTACGTATTTGTTTTGTGCGTGTTACCTTGCCAACCAGTCTCGATTTCGAATGCTTTGATCAGCGCAGCTTGTTTAACCTTCCTTCCCTCCGCGTTTGTCCCCCGTTTATTTCAACTTGCACGATGCGCGCAAACCAGGTTCGTCTAAATTGCTCTCTGTTGCTTTAACACAGACCTTCCCGCACTGCTGCATGGAAATGGACGAGTTCAAAGGAGCTTACCAAAAACATTTCGGTCATGCCTTACGTCTAAGCATGTTCTCAGACGTCAGCGAGCTGCTTTTCGCCATGCCTTATGTCGTTCAGGTATGTGGCTTGTCTGAATAGCTTCGCCTTGGAATGCCAATTATTCACGAAAGTCGCTGCTGCCTTTGGAAATTAAAACGCAGTCAGTTCCAGTTGACCGTGCCGTTGGGCTAGGCTGTCTTGGAGCAGCCCACTGTTGAGCATGGTGTAGACAAGTGCGCCGCGCGTCTCATGTATGCGACTTGCGACTATCTAAATATCTAAAATTTCCACTTTATTATTGCGCCCAGACTGCAATGTGCTTTACCTATGTTTTCGCGCAACTGATCTAACCGTGGGCGTTAATTCGTTTCTTTTGAGTTGTTCTGTCTCCCCAAGCTCAAGTTTTGCTCCTGAGCACCGTCAGCGTAAAAATACCTCAATTCTGCAACTGTGTAGTCGGAACTACAAGAAGCATTCACTTCTGCCAACATCTACGTGTATTAGAAGGCTCACACGTTACTTGCAAGTTATTTACACGTAAAAGTTAACGTCATCGAATCATTGTTGTTAGCAATGGGAAAGAAGCAAACACTACACAAAAAAGTTTCAATTTACAAAGTCAGCAGCAATATTTTGTAACCTGACCATTGGATTCAAATTGTTTGTTAAAACTTTCTTTAAGGTAAGATATAGCTATTGGAATGATTTGTAAGTTCATTTTTAAAAATTTTTGATGGAAGGAATCAGCTTTTTTTAAAGGAAAATGTTAGGTACTCGGAATGGACCTGTAGGAACCTGATTTATCTGATTCTAGGGACCCGATTTTCTCTGGTTCTAGGGACCCGATTATAAATTTCGCTGATTCTAGGGACCCGATTCGGGTCCCTAAAACACCTTAAAAAAACCTGGAAGGAATAGACTTTACTGTTTGGGTATCGTAAATGAACATCTAACAAAATGAATTTTGCACATGAATCAATACACTTGCCAAACTAAGCATCAGTACAAGTGTATGTCTACATCAAGCTATCTAACAAATAATTATGCACCGGTGAAGCCAGCGAACAATGAAGGTCTGTTCATTTGGAGGAAAAAGAAATTTCGTTTGACAGATTGTTGTTACAGATTTCCACCTGAACTCAGCGCCAAAAGCTAAACCTACCTGGTAACACGAGGACGTGGAAGGCTATAAAGATTAACTCTTGTGCATTCGGCAATTTTGGCTTGGCAAAACTATTCATAAGTAATGGACGCGCTGTAGATCGACACAGCACATAATGACGTGACGGCAACCGCCTTCTAAACGGCTGAGCGAATTCTGCNTTGGTTTCTGTCATTGTCGTTCGTATGAAACGATTATTTTCGCTGATACCAATGCAGAAGCAGAACGAAACGGGTATTTCAAAGTGCGTATGCTGCAATACGTAGAGCGAAGATAGGTTTGATTTATTCCTATCATTCAAAGGAATTTGCAAACATGAAATGCGCTTTCAAATGCTGCGCTTTCCGGCATATGACTCGTGGCTTTTCAACTCTCAGCTATCACGTGATTACTCGCAACCAAACCGTTGGTTTGCAACCAGTAACACGTGTGTAAAAAACTACGAAATCGTGCAAAGCACGGTACGCACTAGCTCCGGCAAACTACAACAAAAACGGAAAGAGGCAAAAAAATGTACAAAAATGTTAAGTTTCAACAGCCGTAATCAATTAACGCGCAGGTGGTTGGATAACGCACGCGCTGGGATCGCACGCTGTTGTCATTGGTGAAAACGGCCGCAACAAATTCGATCATCTCTTTGCCGCACACGAATCTTCTCCCTTGGACCATCGTTTGCACGCTCGTGTCGCACGTTTGTACCGCGTAGGTCTGGTACAGATTTTCAGCTGAAAGATAAATTTTGGACGTGGAATTTACATTGAAAGTGCATTGCTGATGTCTACAGCGGTTGACAGGCGATGCGTGGTACTGTAGTTGATGGGAACAGGGCGTCATGCGAACGCTTTGCGACGCGAACTGCCATCGTCTCCGCCTCCATTTGATCGCGCTTAGTTTTCGTGTGCGGCTTCGCTTCTGGCAAATGTTTTGAATTTTTGCTACACACGTGGATTTTAAAAGTTGGAGTGAAAGCTGCTGAGCGCAAAACATGCTTGAGTGTACAGATTGGAACCAAAGGTAAAATCTCAAGACCAATTTTGAAACATTTCGCCTCGGGGTCGGCATTTGAACGGCTTAGTGTTTGCTGGACACTCGCTCAGCTTTTTGAAAGATCAAGAAAAGTAGCTAAGGAGAATGTTTTTTTTCACAAATAAAGTGATTTTTTTAAGTTTAAGCGTTCAGGTGTTTTGAACTAGTCGTGCGTCTGAGCAAAGGATTAAAAAACTGCTTTGAAAAATGCGAGACGTTTCAGAACATTGAAAATGACTGCTGGGTCTGGCAAAAAGGAAAAAAAAACTTACAAATGAAGCCTGCAGCAGATCAGCAATCTGCTAAAAGGGAAGAGTAGATGTAAAGCAGTCTCACTTCAGAGTATACAGAGCACATGCCTAGTTGCGTAGACCAGATCAATGACGAGGAATGTAAAATGTGCTCGACTCGATGCTTNGCNGTAAAAGGTCCTACGCAAACGTTCAAACAGCGACGTTTTTGCTTCCGAAACAATTTTCGAGCGAGTTTGCGCCCTTTAGTAAAGACGCAAAATGCCTCTGCCGTACACTGTGAATGCAGGGACCTGGAAAGCCGCTGCTTTCTACTTTAATGTTTATATTATATGTTGAGACAGTCTGTTTGCTCGACCTTAACCTACGTAGCGAAATCGAGAAACGTTGCCAATTGATATGATAGCGTGGTGCGATCTCAATGTTGTCTCTAGTCCAGAGTTGTAAACGGGCTTCATTTTGAAGTCCGAACCTGGCCCGAGCTCGAAATCACAAGCCTGAACCCGGCCCGAGCCCATCATTTTTGTCTGAAGCCCGATTTAGGCCCGAATGCCAAATTTACTGAGTGAGTCAAGATATGCGCGTATATATGGCGTATCAGAGTGAACATGCCTGAATAATTCGCAAGTAATCATTTTATTAAAGATTTAATCAATTCGATTGCTTCAACAGCAACTGGCGACAAGTGTCCATCGTTAAGAAAAATTTTCTGTATGCAGGCCCGAAATCGGTCAAAACATTATGACAAGCTTTAGCCCGGCCCGACTTACAAATCTGCTCTAGCCCGTCTTCTGCAGTACGAAGATAGGTAGTCGGCTCAGAAAAAAAGATTTCCGGCGCCCAAAGTATTATCCTTGCTTTGTTACCTGGATTGTGAAGCAGCTCGTAGTATTCGTCCGTACCGTATTGAGCGTCCTGCGCCGCGTATATGATCTGCGTTGTCACGTACCTCATGCACAGATTGCAGTTCGTCGAGCGCTTTCTCCTGGTGTGGTTGCCAGACTCCAGCGATCTCTTGTCAATGACCGAAGCTGTGAAGTGATGTCAGGGTTATTGCCGGGCTTTCGTTTTGTTGCTTAGACATGCTGCTACGATTTTATTTTTAAATGCAACCAGCGACGCTTTTTTGAGATTCATAATTTGCAGTCTTCGGCAATTTATGAATACCTAGTGTGTGTTAGAATAGTAAGCAGTCATTCACTTTTATATAAACGTGGTTACGTTCTAAAAATAGGGCAATATTCCTGCGACTGTTGTTGGTGAAAGTCCGGAAATGCGTGCGAGCGCATTCATTTGGTGACCATGTCGTGCATATCGTAATGAGGTTTTTCACTTTTTTCAACTTCATCGTTAGCCCTGCTCACCTTGGCCATCTATGGTGTCCCGGGAAGCACAAAGAAAATCTTGGGTCAAAGCGATGAGCTTCTCTGGTTCCTCCACGGCAAGCTTGCACGATTTCAATTTGTTGTACGGTTCCGTCATGCATTGCTCCATCGTAAATGGGCAAAACTGTCGAAGAGCATTTGTTGTGAGGTTTCACTTTCCACGTGCACTTTTGCGATCTCACACGAACTTACGCGATCTCAGACGAACTTACGCGATCTCACGCGAACTTACGCGATCTCACGCGAACCTATGCGATCTCACATGCACGAACTTATGAAAATATCTGCGCTCCTGAGCCGAGGAGGCTTGGAAGAGTTTTCTGACGTGTTTCGTACAAAGTTGCGCTGTATAAGCATTTACTACTCTGAAATTTTAAAACTTTGCAGCATTTGAGCTGATGATGGATTCACATAAAAACACGCAAACCAACACCTAACGACATCAGTGAGTTTGCACTCAGCTTTACATTTACAAATTACTTTGTTGAGAAGCTTCTTTTCTTCATTGGCGATGCATAGAGCGCACAGTCCGAGAAATAGTATCATGCGAAGGCCCTGAAGAAAGTAAGCCATAGCTCAGTACATAGCCAAGCAAACCAAGTCACACTAGAAAGAAACTGCTTTCTGCAACCAGCTGAGATTGCCGTTAAAAATTTATCTTACACTTTAAGCTTATATTAGTACATACGTTGCAAGTCTGCTTTCTGCGTTTTGTCCTGTACCAAAGTTGGACAAGATTTTGAACGGTCTAATTTCCAGGCTTAGACTGCGATTTGTTCGAATCGATATTCAGTGCCTAAAACTTACCATGATTGCTTGGCAGCTGGAAAGACCTCAAACATCCTCGTGCGTGTGTACATATATGGTCCCTCCCATTGTTGGCAGAACGCATGGCGTATGAACACATCGATTATGAAAGAAGCTGAATATCAAAGAAAGGGATTTGCTCTGGTGCACAAGTGGAACATCATCTAATTTTGTTCAAACAACACGACTGAAAGCCCCCAAAATACCTGGAACCGGTTGTTTGTTCTTTGGTCCACCCTTGATGCGGTTGCTGCCAAGTTCTCGATTAACAACCAGCACGTGATTTTTATGGAATTTCGTTTTGGCCTCGCATCGTGCCGTCGTCTTTTCGTATCCTGCACCCAAGGTGGAAGTAAATCGGTGCCGGGCACGCATTACCTGAGTCGTTGCGTCATTGCGCTTCACTCGTGCCCTAATGGAGTTCAGCAATTGCGAAATTTACTGCGGTTCTGCGGTTGGAGCGACAGACGTTAAAAAGAGGGGCAGCTGTTTTAAAAAATATCTCCGCCATTGTTTAACCACAGCAGTTGCTCACCGAACTTTTCGTCTTCCGATTTTGGTGCTGCATTGAGTTCTTCATTCGTTTATTCCGTTCTAGCTTTTGCTATGTTCAGCAAGACACTGGCTCTTTTTCGCGTTATTGCAAATTGGTTGTGACGCTGCCAGTCACGTTTGCTCCTCGTTTTTGTAAGTGACGTATTTATTCGCTGATCTTGGTGGTCTTTGCGCACTAATAAGAACCGGCTCTATTTGCCCATGCTGTTCTGCGAAATAATACAAGCGCTGCATTTGCTTCTACTTGGAATGTATGTTATCTTTCAGGTGATGGGCAAACCTCCCAAGCAATTGATCACCCTGACTCACCGGACGCAGGTCAAACGCTTCACTCACGAAATCGTTAAGATCTTAAAGAACTCGCCAGACAAAGCCATACTCGTCGCGCAACTGCCAGATATGTACTTCAAGTGAGTTAATCTTGACACAGGTGTTGCTGCCACTGAGCAAGATGCTCGACATATTTTAGCTTATTGCAGTGAACTCGAAAACCGTTGTTGTGCATCATACGTTTCTCACCAAGTGAATACAGCGCATTATTTGCAACGACTCCGCCTTTAGATTGGACTTTTCCCGAATCGTTTGTCTGCAAAAGAACGCTGCGAAAACACCCAATTGTGACAACAGTAGGATGCACTGCTAATGGTTGCTTTGGTAACAGCAAAGAGATGTCAAGCGCTGTCGATTGTTTGCGGTTTGTCATTAAAAGCGGTCCGAACAACACGTTTGTGTGCGAGGTTTTTCATTAAAGTCTTGCGTCGTTTGTCGTAGAACGTTCAAACGCACCTGGAATCTTCGCGATTTCGGCGTCAGCGTCCTCTGCGACATCCTCGACGACATCCCGGAAGGGAACATCTGCGTGACTGGGGAGGGGGACAACATCGTTCTCTCGTTGCCGGTCCGAGGTACAAAAGCACTGTGCACGTGTGCTGCACTGACACAGAACACAGAAGCATTGCGTGCGGGTGCTGTGTTAACACGAGACAAAACAGGTACGCTCGTTCTGCTTCGATGGCCGACTCGCTTGATCAGGTGCCGTCGAAGTTGTGCAGGAAGTTGTTGTATGATTTGAATAAAAGTGTTAAAGCCTGCTGGGTGCTACCCCGCCCGACCTGTTGCATGTTCTGTCGTCTGGTTTCGCATACGAACTTGTCAACATGAGCCGCGATGTTGTTGCAATTAGCGTTCACGGAAACAAAATTCGCGGTTTCGGTCCAAATCACAAACTTCCGGTTTGACTGAATGGCCTTCACTTACAGTTCACTGACCTTGATTGGCTGCTGTGTTTGCAAGTGGCGTTTTACGTAGGCCTGCTTTGGTAATTGCGAAGCACTGGCGATAGGAAAACAGCTTCATCTGAATTAATGCTATCCACGCACCCGTCAAGTCAAGGATTTAACTGCGCTGAAGCTTGTCGTATTGCATCATTTTCAAAAGACTTGCCTGCATTGTTCGTGTATGATGTATGTTCCTCACTGCTTCCTCAGCACTCCGATTGTGTGCGTGGCTCGACATCGGTTTGCAGTAAACCTAAAAAATTGGTACATCAGGCATTCACTGGGAGTAAACAGTATTAGGCGATAATTTTTTCAACTGTGCAAGTTTTACCACAGATGATTTTCAGAAATCTACTTTGTTTATGTGTAATATGGAGCAAGTTCACATTTCAATAAGATCAAGCAATGGTAACACGTAGAAATATTTCGATCGGAGCTGCAAGGCATATTGCTCTTTAAAAAAAGAGCTCGTTGACATCATGATTGATATCAGTTTCGTTCAGTCACGAGCATGTTGCAGAGTAACTAAAAAATTCATCGTCGTTGCATTAACGTCTACAGCGTGTTGGAAGTTGTTTAACAGCGTTCGGTTTTCTCCAGAACGATCAAGCGAGGAAATCGAGCGCACGAACCAGTTCGCGAAGGAACTGGTGGAGATCCTCAAATCGCGCCCGCGCTGCCGCATGTCCTTCACCGACTTCGTTCCCGCTTATCATCGACACTTCGGCCGGCAGTGCAAGTTGTCCAACTTCGGTTTTTCGAAATTGTTGGATCTGTTCGAGGCGCTTCCGCACATAGTGGAGGTATTGCGTTTACGTATCGTACTTTTGGTTCTCTTAAACAACTTCTTGTCTCCACTTTTTGAAAGTTTTACCGCTCACTGTGAGAANTAAGCATCCGTTTAAAAATAGGGTTCATGNTTTTTCGCGTTATCAGCCCCCATTTGCGTTTTCCNTGAAGTACTTGTCAAGTTCGGGTCATAAGATCATGAATCTTGAATCATTCAAATAATTGCAGCTCAAAAAAGCTTGTGTCTTATTCTTGAGCAAGTGACTTTTCCGAGCTTGTCCGTGGCCATGAGACACATTTTTATGCCCTGGGATTCCCACGATCCATGGCCATGACTGCCCCATCCCACGGGATCCCCACGAAACTACTGATGCGAAGCACATATCATGTCCATGTCTAGTCTCTACAGAGACGTGGCTAAAACATACCAAACATTCCAATTAGGAGATCCAATAAAAATTGGATGACCTTTAAGTTCTCACCCGAAAAGGGTCCCAGCAACCTTAGTTTCGAGACCCTCGCACCACCACGCTATGGCACTGAGTCTCTACGTGTAACACTACTGGGCTGTGAGCACACAATGATAGTTTTCAACATTCCTGCTGTATGACGTAAAATTTCTGCCAATGGGATGTGAACAAATTCAAGTCCACTGTCACATCCCATGGTCAAGCGTGAGTCTTCCGTTCCCTACCTATACAGTTTCTTGTTGCGTATATTTGTCCAGATCGTGGATGGTCCAGACAAGTACCTTCAGCTGACTGAAGGCGAGAGGTTGAAGGTACTGACGTCACTAATCATCGGAATATTACGTCAGTCCGACGGCGAGATGATAGAGTTGCCCATCGATCGAGTGCAGGCAAACTTTTCACACAAATATGGCTTTGCCCTGGTTCCACATCACTACGACTGCAACAATGTTGAAGAACTGTTGAGAAAACTTCCACACGCTTTAACGGTAGGCTGCCTTCGCTTACGGCGGTTAAGTTGCTTGTTTTGTGCAGTTTTTGTTGCATTGTTAAGAATCACCATGTGCTCCCAGGGCCTTGGTAAACCATCTTTCCTTGATTATACTTTCCTGATCATACTGACAACATTTTGCAGAGTTTGCAGCTTGCGTTCCAGCATTTCAGTACAGAGTGAAACCGTGCCCTTGCTAAGGCTGTTTTCAGAATCACGAGTTAACAAAATCACGAGTTTACCTTGTGGAATAGAGTTGCCATACATTCCTAGCATGTCTCGTGGCACGGTTCCGCCTTTTGCACTTGGCCTGGAACAGAAAATCGTGTCGTTTAGTGAAACAACATCTCATCCGCCGATTGATGCTGTGGTTAATAACATAAAGGTGTTGTTTTTTGCTCATCTTGCTAATATATAATCTTACAACACGATTTTACAATACGTCAGGTTTCGCAAACCCTGGACGGCACTGTCGTTGTCAGGCAAGCTGAGCGCAAACCGATCCGCCTCCTCTGCGCTCAACTCCTTGTTCTCATGCTCGACATGGATGTCGACAACATGGAGATCGAACAATTGCACCAAGCTTACAGGACGAGGTGAGCTTTGCCAAAATGCTGTATAGTTTCGGCGAAATTTTAAAGTTACGATACCGAATGAAAAATGTTAGAATGCTGTGCTGTTTTTGATGCAATGTGTATTTTTCTGAAACTGTTTCGCTGTGCAGTTTTCAAAATCATTGACCACGGCGTGATTCGCTGTGGATTTCGTTGAATATAAACTCGACCTCCCCAACAAAAGACGCTTTGTTGTTCGACCTGTCGCCAACCGCCGTTAATCAGATGCAAAAATAACAAAGATTAAAAGCGACCCGTCCTCTTGCAGAAGGATTGGTAGATGTTTCCTTCTGTAGTTTTAGGCGTGATGTTGTTTTGTTTGTGCAAGCTGTTCTTATTGTGAAAGAACAGCACCAGGTCGTCTTCAAACCGGTAGTAGCTGGTCTGCTTGGGGCGTTACTTCTTGCGATCCGAACTTAAAACTCAGTGCTTAAAACTATTTCCCCGAAGTATACCTTGTCAAAGTCATCAGCAGGCTAGAAGCACCGAATAGTTCTCGTCACTGAGAGCATACGTGGGGCGCCCTCCAATGGCACCGCACACGGAATTTACAACCGTGCGACATTTTAGAGACAGCATGCACACAGAGGGACGGCGTGGAGGCTAATGCAAGTGTCAAACTTCTTTAACTGATTAATCTGCTGCGCACTACACTTATAG
>JGI24022J15233_10001310_pt1 | contig 20292 bp, 8 predicted proteins | sample Ectturendosymbi2_FD_15233 | JGI IMG/M metagenome (IMG submission 15233) | reverse complement strand
GGCTCCTGCTCAGCTCGTGGTCTTGATTGAGAAACAGGCAGGAGAATGTATGACGCCTTCTCCGTCAAAGGAAAGAAATTGGAGCCAGAAAGAGCCTGCACCTTGTGTGTGCGAAAGGTCGAAGCATTTTATTGAGGACATGATGAACCTTGTGCTTCTCTTCTTAATTGAAGTTTCTAGAACTTTGGCTTAGCCAAAAAAGGCTTGCGCTTGTTGTGCGTGCTGTTGTGGTAAAAGGCCAAATAACTTTATTGAGGACATGAGCTTTGAGACCAGACAACGCTGTGGAACCTGTCCACCATCAAAACAGAACAAAACGAGGTTCACGTGCCAACTACCAGTGCCAACGATGGGAGCACTTGCCGACATTGATCGCTTTCAAGTTTTCTGCAAAGGTTACTCACACCACTGGAATACCAACCCCCGATGATTTCCACCGGGACAGGAGTGGTGGCCACGTGGTACCTAGGCGAAAATCACCCGACGTTATGGTTAGAGTGCGTTTTTTGTTTCCCTGTTGATGCCTTGGCATTGTAAAAATTGACAAAACTGCACTTATTTATAGTTCTCATATGTTTCAATTTGGGGGGCTTGGAGCATTGTTTGGGGGTACTTAGCCCACCAAATCCCCCCTGTGGCGACGGGACTAGCCCTGTGTGAGACATGAAAGTCAATAGCAGTGCCGCGATCAACCTGATTGCCCTACAATTGTCGTAAAGCATTTGCCCATTTTGGGCAAGTTTACCTGATGTGCCTGATTTTCGTACAAAATTTACCCACTTTGGGCAAGGTTGATTAATGTGGCTGAAAATTGCAATGAAAATAGAATAATTTCATGTCTCAACCTAATTTCCTTTTACTGCAGATAGAACCACAAGCTTGAAATGAGGTACTGTTTAAACCTTAAACCGACCACCAATGACGTCTTCTGGCGGAATTTTTTGATTTTTCTTAACTTTGTCGTTCATTTGTTAAGAGCACTTCCCACATTTTTATTTCGAAAATTGCTTTAGTTCTTCATCATATAAACAATTTTCCAAAATCAACACGTTGTTTTTTTCTGATCGGATGAGCTTGAGAAGACTTGCTAAGTTGTAAAAAATCCCGCGCGCGTGTCTGAACCTGTCATTTAGTCCAGTATAAGAATAAACAAAATCTGCCCATTTTGGGCAAGGACAACAAAAGTGTTTGTGTTTAGAGGTTACCTGAGCAGGGTTAACCAAGCCATCTTGAAAAATTTTGTTGCTATGGAGATGCGACGTGGAAAATGCGCGCAAGCTTCCCAGCAGTATTTCAAACAATTTTAAGGTAACGTCCGCTAAACAAACATTGCTACTATTTCATTATCAACTTGACAACATCTCACCAAAAATCCATGAAGAGATTGAACATAATCCAACCCGCATCTGTCGCCATTTCGTCGTTGAAAAAGGTTATTGCAATCGGAATGATCAGCATGCTTATGATCAACAAAATCAAAGTCAGAAAATCCCAGTAAAACCTGTAATTGGCCAGACTGCTCAGAAATTCCAGATCGCCAATCATCCTCAAATTAAGCTGAAATGCTGCTTGTTGCAAGCTTTTTGCAGTGTGGGTTCAGCGTCACCCCCATGAAATTGCCAATAAAACGCTCTTCACGGCTTTCAGCTACAAACCTTTCCAAGCGTGCCCTGAAAAATGTAAACTGAAAATCCCAGAAAAAAACTTCTCATACGAGTTACAAAAGACTTGCGTGTTCCTAGTTTCTCTGTCCACCCTTTTTGTACTCTTGGAACAAACTTTGGTTCCACTTTAAGCGAATATAAAAGGAGCAAATCACAGTAACTTTCGAAGAAACATTGAAGCTACCAAACTTTAGTTTAATTGAAAAGAGAAACCAAAAGCAACTTTATTGTTAACAAGCACAGCGAGTTCTGTGGATAAGCTATTCATAAGATGAAACCAACCTGAAATTTGAATACGGATGTATGACGAAATTTCCGGTCTTCTGCTGCCGCTCCCGCTCTTTTTCTACAGCTCTTTTGCTGCCGTACATTCGCAACGAAAATTTTGTGACCGGCACTGACATCGAACCTCCAGAGTACCTGAACAAACGAACAGTTTTTTTATTTCAAAGCGTTGAAATGCTACAATTATATACGGATATTTTGGCAAAGTTTAACTTTTTAAAATTCCGCTTTCTAACCTAAATCAATATTGAAGACGAAAGGGTCGGCACCAACGTCCAGCAAAAACTCTTCATAAAGTGAGTTTGCAGCTGGCCACAAACGTCTTTCTACAATAAAGATCAATCTTGTCTACCTTTAGTTTGCTGACTTGTGACCGTTCTTTCCCAGTATTTTTCTTCAAAAGTATGTTTTGCAAGCTTACATGTAGGCCTCCCAGGTGCAATACACGCAAACCTGCTCAAAGTGAGCCGTCATCTCCACACCAGTCTGCACTCTGCGTCTACGTAACAAAAAGCAGCAGGGGATCCTAAATGAAAATCTAGGGTGGACGCTCCCCCATACAACCATTGCATCTTATAAAGATCTCCCTCTTTGGCAAATACACCCCTTCTCCAGAATTTCTAAATTCCAACACAAAATCACTGCACATGTTATGGGATATCTGGCTGAGTTTCTTCCGACTACTTCCAAAGATTAGTGTCTGCACACGCGACTGCGTCAACGGTATATCAATCTGTAGACAGTTGTTAAAGGTTTTTGCCGGCTTGTTGAAAATTCCTTTGTGCGATGCTATAATAGCATAAAAACATTTTTACTAACAAACTACGAATAGAAGTAAAATATGTTGCCCACTGTTTGGGATTTTGTGAAATTTATACAGATTTACTAACATCCTTATTATTGTCGTAAAATATGTTTTTTTTACTGTTTCTAGGGTGTTTGTCCTAGCTTTTGCTAAATCATGTTGCAGTTTTAACGTTACACTCCAAAAAGACTTAAAATTCTGACCTATGCATCCAGCTCTACATTTCAGTGTGGATCTAAGCCGATGCTACCCAGTTTTAGCAATATCATGCTGTACATGGTATTAACTTATTGATTTGTTGACACAGCGCACTTATAGCTTCATAAGTTGCATGCTGTAAGCCGTACTGACCGAACCTGCTGTCTCCAGCACAACATCAATGTCACAAAAACTTGCAATTAGCTGTCGATGGCTTTCTTTGATCAACAGCACTCGTGAGGTCTTGCAGTCGCCCAAAAGATTTTCATCTCTCTGGTTGGTAGACACCTGCCTAGGTGTTCTCACACAATTTCAACATTGATTTTTAAACAGGGTTAAGCTTCTCCCTTGGGTCGCTGCGGTAAGGATCAACTGGATTCTCGGAAATGTAGAGCAGGCGATAGCAAAACCTCTTATGACGATACAATCGAAAGTTGCCAAAGTAAATAAAAGCCTTTTTTCTCGGAGTTGTTAATGCAGTGCAATATACAGGTGGCGTTGAGCAGAAAAAGCAGAAAGCTGTTATGATACGCAGCAAACTCTTGCAACCACGCCGCTATTCTTCGAGCACTTTGGATCACTAGAACTTTGTGTAATAATATTGCGCAACACACGTGGCCTCAATCAATGATCATCAAAAAAAATTTGCAACAAAATTACTGCCAGCACAAATAAAAAATCAGCAACGACGGTTTGTCAATGGAAAGTTTCTTAAAAATTATTTCTTCCCAAAGAAATGTTGAGGTAAAAAGAAGCGACTTGATGAATTAAAAGCTGAACAGATTTGCAAGCATTTTTTTCAAATGACAAGAATAACTGAACCAACTGGGGATCTGGGAAGGCATTTTCCACGATAAAAAAAATGTCAATTCGTGGTCTTCCCTTCATGTTTCTTTTCTTAAATGTAAAGACATGATTTGATGGCTGTTAAATTCAAGCTATGCTTTTACTCAAGCATTTTCTTATCGTAACTTGATTTTCGTAAAATGTAAAATATAGATAGACATCAAGTTCACTATCGTCAGCACTATTTTTTCTGCGCTATTAAATTTGTTGTTCGAACTTCAGCGGCGAGTGTCTGCAAATGAATTTTAATTTTCTTCTCAGTTTGATGCCGTTGATGCCAAGTGCTTGGATGTTCTTCCTGTTAAGAAAATAGGAAATAAAGTTTTTTTTGCAAAAGCTTGTGTGAGTCGAAAAAGTGCTTTGAGAAGAAACCTTAAATTTTTATTAAATAGTGAACAAACCTATCAGGCGACACGAATCTTGTCAAAATTTGAGCACAGACAACTCAAAGCGTAATTATAGGTTGACTGTTGACAAGTTTGATTGAATTTGTGGCTCGGCATTTCTGATCAGTTTGAAAAGGTTAACTAAATGACTCGGGTTTTAGGTCAGTGGTTCTTAACCTTTGTTACATGTCTTACCCTTTTATCGAACAGGATTATCAGATTTACCCCCAATACATTCAGTGGCGCTCATTTATTGAAAATAGGAAATTTACAAACTGTTACAGTTTAGAACGATTTATAAAAATTTACAGCTGTTGCAATTTATGGTTCAGTAAATTTACCCCCTTGGAAGATGAAATTTACCCCCAGGTTAAGAACCACTGGTTTAGGTGGAATTTGGCGAATTTCATTTATATGGGAGATAGCTGATCTTGTTGGCAGCAAAATTGATAATTGTTTTATAATATCTTACACAGACCGGGTGTTACGTGCGGTGTTTTGCGACAAACGCGTCACAGGTTTTATTGGTAGGAAAAGTTTATCTAAAATATGACAAAGCTTGCTTACTTTTACCTTACTTTGATATGTTGCAGAAAGACTTACTTAAGGTAACGCTTAATCAAGAGGTAGGGGCATTAACAAATTTTGATTTAACAAATCTTAATTCGCTTCATCAAAAGGTATAGCCATGAACAAGAACAGGACTAACATCAGTGCAGATTTCCGCGATCCCTGTGAAAATAACCGTTATTTCCTGAGCGATTTATATTCTTCTTGGGATTCAATTCGGAAATTATTTCACGAGTCGAGCAAGTGCAGGCTGAATATTACCAGTAATTGCAAAAGGCGTTGAGAACCTATTCTTCACACCTTTGGGGATTTGTCAGCACAAGCGTCGAGCCTCCGTTAAACGAGATTGTTCGTCGAACAGGAAAATCCAGAGCAGGACCGTGTCTCCGGGAATGAATTTCGCTTTCGGCCGAGCTGCGACTCGGCGCTCAATCGATTGAACATTTTTGACGTAAAGTTGAAGTCATGACTTCATAGCGTCGCGTCGCTCTGTCGTCTCCGGATATTTTCAGCAAACCGCAGTTTTGATGGCCATGTTCGATAGACGACTCAGTCCCAAAAGGCAATAACTGTGACTTTCTTCAGTGTTTTGTTGCATATATATTATGTTGTTCAGTGTTTCTGTCAACATTTCCTTGGTCTTTATGCGATGTAAATCAAGTGATAGTTGCTATTTTGCATATTTTAAATTTCGTTAATCCGCAAGTTGAAGACAATCATCTGCTAAAAATTAACTGTGGCGTATTTGCTGGGAGACATTTTGCTTGTTGTAGTAAAAAAAAACTCTTATCATTCGGACAGAAATATCATGAATTGTCTTTCGTCTTCGAAAGGCGACTTTCACGAATATGCTTTCTGCAATTGTATCTCATATTTGCAGTGAAAGAGGAATAAGCACCGATTTTCAGAAATCTACAGCTTCAATCGCAAGAGAAAAAAACACGATGAGTTCTTATTCAGCACCTCAAAGTGCTTGCCTACACGTCCACAACCCCGGCAGAAGTTTTTTATAGGATGTGGGCATGTTTATAACCCACAGTGACCAGATTGGAAAAGAACGATTGATTTTATGCGATTTTCCTGTTCTGGTTTTGACTGGAAATTCATGATCAAAGTCAATCCAATACCTAAACGGTTGTGAAATTATCAAGTTGTTTGATTTACGCAGTGAAAAAAAACTCTGCTTCAAAGATCTTATAAAAGTTTCAGTAAAACGTTTAGCCACGCACAAGAGTTTAAAAAATGAAATGGGAGCACTGTTGGACGTACTTGCGTTCGTATTTCCACAGTGTATCCCTGACTTGAAATTGATACGTGATGTAGATAGCTATAAGAGCAAAACGTTTCGTTTGCTGCGATAAGCAACGGGGTTGTCAGCCATCGGTTCGAATGCGTTCGCGTAGTTCAACAGTAGTCGCGAGTGATGTGCCGGAGTCAAGGGGTCGATGTTGAAATCTGGAGGGCACAGCGTGCCACATTACCAGTTATTCAGGCGCACTCATTAATATTTTACGTCGAAGTCTTGTCGTTTGGTTTAATAAAATATAGAAGAAACTCACATTAAGGAACAATTAAGGAGGGAAGCTTAGAGGAGGAAAAAGAAATAAAAGATCTGTTTGCGGCCGATTGGAAAACGTTACGAATTGCTTTAGGAATAAGACCTGCTGCGACGAAACCTTACTTGCACGTAACCTTGTTCGCGAACGGCTGCGGGCACTCATTAGAAGAGCAAACTTGATGATGACTTGCATGCTGCGCAAACGTATGTTCCGTTCGGAGCGAGGGAAATATAACATGGTGCGACGCAAAGAACGTTTCATGTCAAAGTGAAATGTTCGGCATCGAGCTGCGAATCCAGTGGTGTGTAAAACCCCTTTTTGCAGGCGAGAGCAGTGGATTTGTTGACCACAACGGATTAAAGATTTAGTCAGGGAAGAAACAGAATCAGGAAAGTACGCCTATCTTCTGCACCAAATCTTGTAAATTTCGTTTGTATTTTTTGCGTGGAAAAATTAAAGTTACTCTTTTTCCTACGTTTTCAGAATCTAATTTTAATTTTTCTTATTTGTATTGAGATGGCACCACGGGTCACATGAAACTTTTTTTTAATGCACGACAATACTTTTGAACGCATTAGTTGCGCTGACAGCTCGTCAAAACGCAAACGTTCTTCGCCAGTATGTAGCAGGTGCAAACGCTCGAAATCGCATGACAGACGCTCACAGTACGCTTCAGCACAATCGTTTGCCTATGAATATTGATTTGCTTTTACGTAAATTCAAGGCCACAGAGAAACAGAAACTCATGATGAAGGTTCAGACGAGTGCATTGGTCTTAGACCGCACAATCCCTGGAAGCTCCAATTGCAACTTACGGAACGAAATCAACGTTCAGATAAAACGCGGGCAGGTTTAATTGTGTCTTCATTGCTTAATGCGTACTTCGATTAAGTATGTGGAAATTTTTTTTCCAAACAAAACACTCAAAAGCTTTTTGCGATCGCAATCGTAACAATTCCTAAGGAACACTTTTGAGCTGAACTTTTCTGCCATTTTTGCGGTAAGGTGCGTTGTTTCCTGTTTGTAAACACGTTGCAAGTGTATGCTGCAATAAATGAGGCCATTTGCTTTCAAGCCTGTCCGATTCGGTATGTTAAACCCATTCTTCCTAGGTTGTACACCGTTTCAGGGTAGATTTAAGCCGTTTCGTCAATCAAAGTTAACACAACTTACGCCTACTACGAGAGGAGCCAATCTTAGTCTTCTTAAACTTTTCATCAACAACATCCGTTAGTGTTAAAACACGGCAGAGTTGTTGTGTTATTGAACGACAGCTTAGGACTAGGTCCTTGAGCAGTGGTTCTCAAACTTTCATGAGCCGTGGCCCCCTTCAAAAGACTCTTAATATATCGTGACGCTTGGGTTATGCAATATCACGGTAAAGCTACCTGGTGCAGGCCTCTGCTCGTGGTTCCCAGAGAACCGCTCCGTGGCCTCCAAGGGGGGCCGAGGGCCCCGTTTGAGAAACCCTGTGCTTGAGGATATACACAACCTAATTGATTATGTCAGAGTTTTCTGTAGCAAGATCATGACAGGGCATGCACTTTTTCTCCAACTTAAGGCTGTATTATCGGTGGTTCTCAACCTTTTCGCTGAACGAGCCAAATCCAGACTTACAACTTTGTTGGAGAGCCACGCTAAAGAAATTTTAACACAATTCATTTTACACGTTTTGTTTTATTGCAGAGTGAGGTCTGTTGCACACAATATTACAGGTGTTGTTGAAAGACTGCTGAGGGCCGAACAATGGTTGCGTCGGAGCCGCATGCGGCTCTCAGAACGGTAGTTGAGAACCACTGCTGTAAATACTTTGAACAACCCGCCGTTGAAACCTTCTGGCATTGTTGAAAATGGGTTTGGAACATCGGTTCATTTATCTATATCACGTCAGCTCACAAAAGCTCCATATAGATTTGTGGCTAAAGTGCCGAGGCGCAGGTCTATCGTCCTGTTCAGAAGTTACGCAACGGTTCAGCGCGGGGAAAGACCAAACTTGCATGACGAAAGTGACCTGTAAATGTTTTGTTGCGTAAATCATAGTGTCCCCAAACTTTGATTAGATCGTATGGTACCGATAATGGTGTGTCAAAACTCCATTACGCAACGGGCAATTTTAATTTTTCAGATATCAGCAGTACGTGAAACGCTAGCTCAACATTTTCAATTAAGCAGAGGTGCACTGCGCTGGACATACGTTTGTTACAAGACGCTTTCCGTAGTCCAAAGGTTCGAATGCTTTTTATTTGACTTTGCTACAAAACTCCGCTCAGCAGATCTAGTATTAGATAAAGATCTAGATGCCATCAACTGTGTTAATCCGCCTACCACTTCGTGGTTTTATTCGCTTGCCAAATCATACGCAAAAGGATTAGTCTTTTATTATCTATGCATAGCTTCAGCTAACGAAAACCTCTAGATTTTCAATATAACTATCAACTTTTCGAACATCAGCGCGAATCAAAGCTTTTGGCTTTAAAAACTTGACTGAAATATTTTCACATTCACCACACCTGTAGCACCACTTTGAAAAGTCTTGTACATGCAGATACCATCTTCATAGGCGTACGAGGCGGGGGCTACTCTAGGGTATCATCTGCTCCCGAGCGATTGGAAATATATGAAAATCCAGTAAATTAGGGCAGCATTTGTAATTTAGAAAGTAAAATCACGATGTGCAGGGAAAAATGAGGATGCAGAGAAAATGGGACAAGTTGAGGCATGAAACGTGTACATTCAGAATAACTGGAGATAATCTGTTTTGGGCGTTTTTGGCTAAATCCGGTTGAAAAAAATCAATGATAAGATTTGGTGCTTTTCGCTTTGTTTTTAAGAAAGACTTGGGGAAGTTTCGAAACATTTCAGACAACGTAGAAAATTTTCCACTAAAGTTTTAGTCACACACAGGCCCGTAGCCAGGTTTTGAGGGGCAAAAAACATTTTAGGGGGGCACGATTTTTGTTTTTATTATATTTTTAAAACAAATTTTTCTGGGAACAAGAAAATTTTGGGAGAAATTTTGGCGGGCACTGTCCCCGACTGCTCCCCTGTGGCTACGGGCTTGGTCACACTCCACCTCAAATATAGGGGTAATGACAAATTAATTATCAGGCAAAGGGTTTTCCGGCCCCCCTCCATGTGAAAATAGCTTCCGTTAGCCTATGTTTATTCTAAATGATGAGCAGTAGCTATTACAGAACTCTTCGACTACGTTTGGAGATGGACCATGTTTTGCACCCGATCTTTCCAAAGCAGGCATCAGGAGTTTTTTCGCAAAAAAATGCGACGTTTCTCTGATTCCCGCTCTTTCAGATTTCTTTCCCGGCCTGCCGCCAAGTGAGCATTGCAGGATTTGCAGTTGGATATTTTTGTAAATAGGCATTGAATTTTGATAATGATTTTCCTACAATGATTACGAAACCTAAACGAATACTGTGCAAAAGGCTCCTTTTCACGAACGTATGCCACTGCTAAACACCTTTGCTGTGAGTGTCCTAATTTTTATACATGTTCCCGACCACCGGCACAACAATTCCGGCTTTGACAGAAAACCCAACAGTAAGCGAAAGATCATTACGGCATTAACATCTTGTGTATCAGGTGAAAACTTCACCATTGCTAAAAACAATGCTGCAAAACTTCCGCTTCTTTGTGAGGCATTTGAGACTGTTTTTAATCCAATGATAATTATCAACCGGGGAATGAAGTAACATTATAACGAAGCACGCAATTCAACAATAACAGAATTTGCGACATCGAAAATCTTAGTGTAAGACTGGTTGGAGATGACCCGCAGCGGGGAAGGAGTTGATTACTTTTTTTCAATTGGAATTGCAATTAAAATCACATGCCTGCAAAAATTGCTATGTGCAGTTAGAATCACAATTATATCGGAAAAAGTTCAATGAAATTAAAACTAAAAATACTTGAATCCTCTACTGCTTTTTAATTACAAGGAGCAAAACATGGAAGGAATCATGTGTTGTTACTTAGTCTGTATTGAACAGTTTCGAACAATCCTTGTTTTATCAACCAGTAAGCTAAAAGAAGTATGCGTAAGACGTTTCCTCTTCGCGCAGTAAAAGTCCCACACCAATTCGTGCTTACTAAAACCCTGATTTTGCCGCTTCAAACTATAGCTTGTGGGTAGTGCTTTGATCAGTATGGTGGAGATGACAAGACAAACGAAATTATTCAATACACCGTCAATGGATTCCACTAAAGTACAGCAAACTTATGTAACTAATTTGAAACAATTGCAATTAAGTTAAAATTACTTTGCCAAAGTGAAATAAATTACATTCAACCACAATTACTATTGAATCTATAACTGAATCACAAATCACTGCAAGAGAGAGGTATATGGTCAACCATATACCCATAAATTAGCACAATAGATTATTTCGAAAAGTAAGGCAGCCAACAAAAAATGATGAGCCATGTACACAACTAAACTCGTGCAATAGCAGAGGTATTTGGCAAATTACTCTAAACTTGCGCAAAAGTTGAACTTCCAGAAAGACGTTGGTAAGTAACTATGAACTGAACAAAAATTTTTAATGTGAGTACATTGAAATTTGCGTCTCAAACAGTTATGTCATGATAATGTGTGTAGCAAAAGGATATAAAAGGGTAGATAATCCTTCTGTGTTGATTTTGGTGTGCTTCTTTTTTGTGAAGTATCTCTGTGATCAACAGTTCACGGCGATTGTCAACAGAAAAAATTAGCGAAAAAAACAGACGGATTCGGATTTTTCAAGTAAAAGTCAAAATATCTAGGTTGTTTCGATGAAAGTTTTGTGTAGTGTTTGCCGATAAATATTTTCATTTGATTATCTATAAATCATTTAAGGTATGTATTGCGAAGAAAAAGACGTTTTGTGCTTTGAACTATGTGGCTTAATTTAAAAGAGCTGCAAGTCTCTTAGGCGCTATGTGACAGCCTGATGAGAGCACATTTTCTTATTGCACTGAAATCAAGCTTTCCCGTTTGTTTTAAAGCTCTGTATCAGTACTGTTCCGTTGAATAAGTGCTTTTATTCCCGTACATCTGTTTGTGACAAACACTCACGTATGCCGAACTTATGCATTTCTGTCTCTACTGATTTTGAAAAACTGATGTTTGAATGAAGTTTATTTAAGGTAATGAAAAACTGATCGATTTTGTCCCTTGAGTTAAAAACACAGAAAAAATCATCAAGTTAAGGAAGAAGTATGTGGGGAAAGTATTCTGTTGTATCAACAGTGTTTATTTTAAAGGGCCCCTGCATATGTTGGCCATTACAATGCAGTGGTGGACCAATGATGACTCCATCTACGTGTGTCTGATATTTCCTTTTGGATTGCAAAACACTGCTTTTGAAAGAGCCATTTAAAATGTTTCGAAAGCTTGAAACTTGTAGTCAGTCTGTTAGTTTGACTGCTAAAATCATCTGGAAAAGTTGGCAAAATACTTTTCGTTGCAAATGCAATATCGATTTGAGTACAGCAAGCTTGACACCGGTGGCAAGCTAGCCATACGCAAATCGATACCGCATTTCTAACGAATACTTTATCCTCTGCCCGTGGTAGCCTGAGATACTGGTGTTCAACAAACGCACCCAAATGAACACGAAGTAATAAAAGATTTTGATACAAGTCAAGGTAACGCTCTGTGCGCATCCTAGGCATCAAGCATATCCAACACTTGGGCACAGGCCCTATTGCCAATGAAGTTGTTTGGCCCAGATCGTGGCAATGTCGGTCTTGACTATGACAACGCAGTTAAAACCAAAAATGTTTGGGTTCCTTTGACAAAAAAAGTCTGGGTCTATTGGTCATCTTTGATAGTACTGCTTGCTCTTTTTTCGGGTCTTCAATTCCCAAATCGCCTGCATCATAGCTACAAATTTAAGGATTTCGAAAATTTGCCAATTAATGCTGTGTACTTCAGTTCTTTTGCCAATCAGCTTGTTACACATTTACCCAAATGTTTAGTTTGGTTTTCAGTCGTCTAATACGCTGTCAAATTTTTCGAAAAAGAATTTGAACAATCAAACTGAAAAAATCTCATTTTCAAGAAAAAGTTAAATTTATTAAAAAATTTATAGAAAACTTCTGCAAAACGTAGCTTACAAAGTTCACCTACTGAACACGGGCGATGCTTAGGAGCTTCTGCAAATGGAATTAACGTAGCAGTACGTTCAAAACATGTTTGTTGTTTTTATGCACAAGCATGAGAACCAAAGCTGTTTTTGAGACATGCGATACTAGGAGATAGATGATTAAACTTGACAACAACCACAACGACCAATCACAAGGCGCTTTTATCTGGAGTAAAGGTTTAGGGTTAGATTTTGGACTGTGTTTATAATTAGTTGGAGTTACCAGGTTTCTGCAATATCAAGCGTCTTTACGGCAATTTCCTTTCAGTATTGAAGTTATGTTGGGTTACACGCCCTCTGGGTAATTGGTCTCCTGGGGTTAAATGTAAGAGAGCCGAGGTAAGAACTTGCTCAATGTCAAGGTACTTCGCAAAAGGACAGCAGCACGTTTCAACTTACTGTGCAACGGAAGTGTTTGCTGGGACTAAGGACGAAGTAAGAATAGAATAAAGTTAGAAGAGATGCAGTCGATTCAGTTTCACTGTTTATTTCGCTGTAGAAGAACTGTAAGGTATGAAGAGTAGAAATGTGATGCAGGCACCGCAGCGAAGCACTTTAGAAAGTAGTGCAATAGGTAAGTTATTGTTTCATCCTCGGTTGATTTTTTGCTGTTACCTGGCCTTGAACTTACCAGGCTAAAGTCTGAAGAGCAGACCTTTTCTTTTTCTTCAGCAAACCCATTTCCTCAAACACAGTTTTTCACGGATGCTAAGAGAAACATTCTTAAATTCATTTTGCACAAATTAACATATTTCTGCGTGTGCTTAATCGTCGAAACGGCTATTGCAGCCATTGTTATAGGTCGTGGCTTAGCTGCAGCAACAACCGATGTTTTGTACAGCTGTCATTGTCTTCGTCTACGCAAGATATCTACCAGGAACAAATGTTAGCCTGATGAGCTGTTACGTTGATTGTGACGAGTTTTGGGATACGCAGCATGATCTGAAGTTTCTGGAAATTTTCTGCAGGCTGGTTGAAACGGTAATGCCGGTATTGCGATTTCACGCTGTGATTGTTGCGCAACACTGCCTGTCAGCTGGGGATGCCTAAATCCAATTAGCAGGAACACGCTTCCTCACATTTTGTGCTTTTATGCTGCTCTGACTTCCTGCTGTGCTACTCGCTCATTTTTCCTGACGCTGTGAGCCTGAGTCAAGTCGAGAGTGCGACAACCTCTTCGTTAATTCTTTCAAACGCTTCTGCTGCTTTGACCTTTTCTTCTACGAACGCACGCAACGGCGTCTACTTTCAAAGACAATGAAATTGTCAGGCGGGCATTTTTTTGCGTCGCATACTTCGTAAGTACTTCACACAGGCGCATGCGCAAGGGTTGGCCGCAAGTCATTCAGAGCAAGGTGATCGATTATGGATTTTCAACTGGCATGCTAATGAAGCGCCAGCACACTTTCTTCCCGACCCCGGACGTGGCGCTTTTAGTAATAAGCCCTGGCGAAACTGTTTTACTCAGGCGTATATTCCGAAAACTTGCGAAACATAGTGGTGTATCGCTGATTGTCTGTCAACATCCGTGGATTTAATTTATAATATTGAGAAAGTGTCATCCTGGTCTTGCAAGCAAATGCAAGTCTCTTCAACAAACAAGCACATGCGGTTTGTTCCTTTAATCTTTGAAGAGCATTCTTCCCCACCTTTTGCTCTTATGTAACTGTTAGAAATGGTGGAAAGGTAGCAGTTTTTAAACCTTCATACATCTCACTTAATTAATTGCAAAATTCAGCTGAATCCCAGCGCTCTTATGGCTTCAAAACACAAAAGATCAACATGGAGCTTTACCAATTATCCTGACTCAAAACTTAATAGCAGGTAGGCTGTGGAGAGAAGTAGATTAACACTTCAAAGGAAATAAACCTCTTGGCTTATTTTTGAATTTTTGGTTGTGTGTAGCCATGGGATCTTAGCAAATTATTTCAACTTCTTCCGAAATGATTATTCGACAAACAGCTGTTAATCGTTCTGTTTCCGCGACACCAGTGTTTCAGTATACAGTACTTTTTTAAAGCCTGACTGGTGTTGAAACGTAAAACGAGAAAGACACTAGTCAATTTTTCGATAGTGAGTAAATATCTTCGTCAGGCAATGAAGAAATGGCAAAAGCATTTGAGCACGAACATTAAGCGATGTATGAAATATCGCTAATTTTTTTCATTTTCAACATATATCGAGTTTGTACTTTTTTTCCAAGCTAAGAAAACAATTATATCTTTACGAGTTGAGAGAAATGCTGATGAAAAACACGAAAATTAGGGTGCTTAATTTTATATACATGAATAAGTATAAATGAATGTGAGGTCATGAAATGCAACAGGAGCTCATTTATAAGTTGTCAAGCGAACGTTTGTAAAAATGTGACTTCTCACATTGTTTGCAGCCAGCTGCTGTTTATGGTATGGATGCAGTGTGAGATTCAAGGCCTACATTAGCATGTCTTGCTTCTCTTAACATTTATTTCAATTTGGGTTTATAATATTTTGCAAATTTTGACTGCTTCTTGACCGTAATCTCACTTTTTAATATCAGCGCGTATTTTCTGCCCTACGCAGCATTAAAACAATCGGAAAATTATCACCTCGATTGGAAATTGAAGTTGCATTCTTTTCTAAATGCATATCAAATAGTGTAAAAACGTTATACTTACACCACAATTTACGTTACTAACATGGAAGGAAAATAAGTGTACCTACAAACAATTTCTAAGAAGAAAAAATTTAGTTCTTGAGCTAGACATCTTCTCTGCAAGTGTTATCATTGTAAATTTAATGTTTATTTTAGGTGCGGGGTCAATAGATTGAATTGTTTTTTTACGAATCACTTGCTGCGTTGTGTAAACCCTTGCAGATTTTACAAGCTTTCGGTCGTTTTCTGCCTGAACGTGTAAGTGCTATGTTTCACCTTTCAGCAGTTAGAACTTATTCGTTTGAGTTTAAGCCGCGGCTTGTGTTTATACTTTTGTCATCATTTCACGCGAGTTGTACACAATGCTGAAGCGTATTTTTTCTTTTGTCCTTAACCAGTTCATTCATCACTGCAGGCTGTGCAGTATGCTGAGATGTTTTCACTTCGCGTCTACGAAACAAACATACTGATGCTGTTTCCGCCGGAAATGCCAAGAACACTAGTGTCGATGACGATGATGACAATGACGCGTGATGTGAAAACTAAAACCCGAGGGCATCATTATATTGTGTGCTTTTTGTGACATTGCTATATTGGCTTCTTATCGCAGGTTTTAAAAGGTTTAGTGATGCGGTTTATATCCAAGGGCAGCTTACATTACTTTTTTAAGAGTTCATTTCACGCGACCTATGTACAAGTATAGTTCACAATCAAGCGCGGCTAAGAAAATCGAATAAATGCGGTGGTTGAAATTAACGCATTTCTTTTAAGACTTTCAACTGCTTGTGCTAAGTTTCCACGTCCATGCATCATTTAAATAATAAAGCAGCAGATAAAAAATAATGCAAGTCACTGATTAGAGTGGACTGACAGTGTTGCTATACTTTGTAGGCTTTTGCAGGACAACAAGCCGGATTTTTTGTTTTCAAATTTTCCAAGGACAGTCTACGTCTGCAAAGTGTGGCTCCTGGTCTGGCGATGTGGAAGTAAAGCCAGAGTATAAGAATGACCGGTCAAGAGTTACTGCTGGAAAACACCTTGACAAAATTTCTAGGGCCTGGTTAGCCGTGTCACCTGCGTGTTGCGCATTGCTCAACCGACCTGATTCAACTGGGAGTTGTTACAGCAGTGTGTTGCGAAGGTTCACTCGCACAAAACTGAAGATACTGTGGCGTTCCACATAGATCGCAAACCTTTTCTCCTCAAGCAAATGTGCAACCGAAAATCTTTGAAAAATTAATGCAAATTGGATTTGTTGCTAATAAGCGGAAATTAATCTTTTCCAGATGTCTTCCGCGTCGTTTCGACTGCCTGTAGTTAGGAAGTCACTTGCGGCTGCCATTTTTCTGTATTAACCTGACAGATTCGAATCGGTTCGGTCCTTACTTGACGTTGATCCAAGCCGACGCTCTACAAGATGAAGCGTAGATGATACGTCAATTACATTTTCGATTCATCCGTGCAATGAATTTTGCACAGGAGTGTCTGACAAGAAAATCGTGGCAACACCAGCACAGAATTTATAGACAAACAATCTTATTAAGGTTACCTGCCTGCAGCGGTCTTGAAGCTAATTCTCCGCTTGTCGTCACCCTGGTGCTGGCGCAGTTACGCAATTTAATTGCATGCTAGTTTAAAAGATCTTACTGGATCAATAACCGCCCATGCATGATGGTTTTGATGAAGATGTGAAAAGATGGAGCAGAAATATAACTTCATCGAAGCCATGTGGTTAATTGAGTATATTTCGCTAGGGCAAAACCTAGGAAGAATACAGGGTCGTAATTGTTTTCACTTTTCTAATGGACTATCGTGCCTTTTGGCAATGATGGAAATAGCTGCAAGAAACCTTATACGATGCTTAAAAACGTAAAGGCATAAGAGAGGATGACTGAAACACTATTAAATTTTCAGATGAAGGTCGCAAAAATGTGATTTGGAAACAATGAACGAACCATTAGAAACCGTAATGCTGCCGAAAAAAACAAATGTCGCAAATTGCGCGCCCTTATTTTCATGGATCATCAGTGCGTGAGGCCCGAAAATAGAAATGTAGTTTTGTGGAAACCACTTTTTATGTCAATTAGATGTTAATCTAAAAAGTATATCTTTCAATTTTTTCGTTCTTATTTCCACTTTTGAAAGTTGGTTATTTTTGTCAGAAATCGGTAAAAGGAATTTGCGTAGTTATTTATGTTCTTTCAATCTGTTACAACGTTTTATCTCGGCAAGGCACAGGCGAAGCCAGAGATGGATTCATGCTTGCTGGCCTGTACTTTTTGGGGTTTGGGACGCAGTTGAGGAACGGGTTCAAGTTTTCTCATACTTTAAGAGCCAATTGTTGGCAGCCAATTGTTTTTTAATTTAAAGCAGAGTTTGACGGTTTGTGTTTTACCAGTTGTATATATTCACTTTTTGTGTGTTTGGCTTGCACACCTCGTCTACATGTTGAAGATGATAGAGGAATCACAAAAAAATACCGAAATCCTGAGGCGCCACAAAGCACACAGAAGGTTTTTGTTGCCACACAATAAGCAACACTGATGAGACACGAACACCGAAAAAATATACCAACAACTAACTGCAGTTGGTCACCGTCATACAGGAGGGTTAAATAATTGAGGAATAATGAAGGTTTCCCTTTGCCCAACAGTTTGTAAAAAGCATCAGACATTTGAAGTGATCGGATAAAAAAGTTAGATGAAGATGCGCAGCGTTAACTTGGTTTGGGCGAACACTTGCATTTCTGGGTATAGGTAATGCATGATTCGGTAGGCATTGTCATAAGCAACATGTAAGCGCTTCATACCATAGATTGTGTGTATTCGCTTCACATTTGGCAAGCATACATTGGCATGCAATAGGCACGAAATGGTGTCTTTTACTGTAGGAGAACATTATCTAAAGTGCCTCTGAGCTTGTTTGCTGTACAATACGGCGATTTAACTTGTCTCTGAATGGCATCATCATCCTTCAGTGAGGCATTTAGCCACAAGCCAATGTATTTCACTTGGTCAGAAAATTGTACCCGTGCACCATTGAGTATACATTTGCTGGAGCAGGTTGTTTATACTTTTTGGGGCAAAAAAACACCAATTGTTTTGTTACAATTAAAGGCGATTTCGTGTTCAGCAGCATAGTCATCACAAATATTCAGACGACGTTTTAGTCCAATGATACTGGGGCCGAACACACAAATATCACCAGCAAACATAAGATGATTCACAACCATGTTTCCTACAGTGCATCCCACCCTGGCTGAATCTAGCTGGTGAGAGTTCATCAAGGTAAACAGTAAATAAATATGGCTCAGAACTCATCTTTACCTTACTTCATTGGCTACAGCAAAGGGGATGGAAAGTAGGTAACCCATTTTTCTTGCATGGTTTGTTGTCTATACCACCTCATCAACAATCTTACTACGCACATAGGTACATTGCGCGTAATTAATTTGGCAAACAGCAGGTTGTGGTTAGTTCTGTCAAATGCTTTTAGATGCATCTAAGAAAGCTGAAAACACTGGGGTATAGTTGCTTACAAAATACGACGCAGTCTGTTAAGTAAAAAATACACATGTCAGTGCCATGTTGTTGCTTGACACCAAACTGGTTGTCTTTAATGTTTTATTGCGTGATTTCATGCAATATTTTATTCGTGATTCAATGCAATGTACTTGTTTGCGAACAGTATAACCCAGGGGTTCCCAACGTTTTTGCGATCTCGTACCACTGGGGCATCCCGTATTGTCAACGCGTACCACTTCTTCCAGAACAACTAATTTGATCGAATCGTAGTATATGCAGAAGAATAATATACATTAAAATAACAATAAAAGACCACAACTAAATTTAATGAGATTTTTGTTTTTGTTTACCTTCCACCAATTGGTCGATGCGGAGCGTAAGTTTGCTCGAAAGTTGTAACAACGCATCGAAAGTCATGATGTTGCGATACAATAGGAATACCAAGCAACAGGAAAATTAATTTATGTAGAAAGAAAGCCCTATACGTAAACTAGAACGATGTGAAATCCAGGTTTTTGCGAAAAAAGGGAGTTCTCGCGTACCACCTGGAAGACCTTCGTGTACCACCAGTGGTACGCGTACCACAGGTTGGGAACCCCTGGGCTATAACTTTTCCATGTTGCTGCAAACATGCTTTTCCGTGTTTCTGAAAACAGTTGTTCTTTAGATAATGTTTTTGAACTCCTTGTATGCAAACAACAAACTGGCAGCGCCAAATGCTATTTAGACGCCATGGTCAACAAAAACATACACGAAATCAGTAAAGTGATCTAGTTTGTTTGAAACTTCACAAACGGAAATTTAAACCCTTTGGCAAGTCAGCCAGGGTAACCCATATGACCACTTAAATATATAGATGCAAATTCATTATCAGAAGGGAAATGATGCTACGAAATGTACATTTTCATTCCGTTTTTTTTTGGCGTACGTTTCCATATTGAAGAAAATGAATCAAAGTGCAAGTGTATTGACAAACATTTTCTGACATTAAATGCAACAAGTGGATGCACTGCCTTATAAGACAAAATCTGTTCTGCTGCAACTATCGCAGCAAGTGTATTGTGAACAAGCTCTTTAACAAATGAAAATAACGTGAATGCAAACTTGCAAAACGGTTACTCTCCATTTGCTCACACCCACTCGGCAAAATCTAATGTTTTTAAGATTATTGTGATGATTCTATCACAACATTCTATCACAGTCACATATTTTTGTACTGGCAAATTGGCAGAGCCGGATTTAGCTGATGCGAGGCCCTAGGCTAATCCACTTGCGAGTCCCCTCTCGCACTGCTACGAGGAAAAATGGAAAAGCGCTATCCTTAGCTGAAAATGACGATGTGGACGCTCTAAAAGTGGGCTCAGTAAAAGATTGTAAATCATTACTAGAGCGCCCCATGGTCATTGCGCTTGCTGCTGCCTTCGACGCAGAAGCGTTCACAGGCACGGAATTGTTGAAATCGTGCTTGGCTGGCGGGAACAGGATTATCAATCTTTGCAGGCAAACCAACCGGAAATTTCAAGGTTAAATGATTGACACAACACATGGCCTACGGTTTTATAAGTTGCACATCTGATTTTTCTTATCTGTGCTCAAAAAACAAACACCTTGCACATGTGTGGCGGCTTAAAGACGTTAAAGCACAACGTGTGGACCAAGTTGCGACTCGCTTACCACCAGG
>JGI24022J15233_10001309_pt1 | contig 20296 bp, 10 predicted proteins | sample Ectturendosymbi2_FD_15233 | JGI IMG/M metagenome (IMG submission 15233) | reverse complement strand
ATTGTTGACAAAAGAAGCATTGTCAAGAAGCCAGCACAACGTCTATAAATGGACCCATTAACGTTAGCCCTGAAGTAGTGAGAGATGTCATTAATGGTGTACATCACCAGCGTTGTACAAAATGTTTTGACAAGGCGAAAGTGATACAAATGTTGATGTTCACGATGTAGACGAAAATTTGGATGAGGAACTATGAGTTAATCAGTATTTTGATCACCGCTTCACCTCATTTATTTGCATTACTTTTGGAAACTACCATTACTGTTTTTTTGTAGGTAAATGGGTTATTTTCTTGCGCCATCTGGGTTTATTAGAAATTAGTGAATGGGAGCCCTGCTTGCGATGTGGACAATGAGTCAGAAAAATACACGAAAATTAAAGTTTTTGAGTGTTTTATAAAAAGCGCAACAAGACATACCTCAAAGTGCCTGTTACTGTGATTTTTCGACTGGTCTAGTGATCTAGTGATTTTTCCGTGGAATCTAGTGACTTTTTGCAAAGTATGTGTTTGAAGAAATCGGTTGTCTTTTTTCTAACATTTTAGCCCTTTTCAACCTGTAAGCAATTGATTGCGTGATTCGTTGCTTGAAAATTTTCATCAACAGAACAAACAAGTGTTTCTAATTTGAGTTTCTGATGGTTTCTGTTCCGTGCTGTTTATTGCTGCAATGTTGGCCATGACGGTATTTTCATTTCGTTACTGGAACATTGCAGAATAAATAAATAAATAAATAATTAAATAAATAAGTGTTAGGTTGATTGTCATTGTTGGTCTAAACCTGGCCTACACATTTCAGAAAGCTCAAAGGGGCAAATTATCAACGTAAATTTGTCGCGGGACGCAAAAGTCTATTTCATTTCGATGTGGAGATTTCGTTGTAGCATGGAAGAAATTCTGGAACGACAAATACGTATTCGAAGTCGAGCTTTTGCAACATTTTCTAAAATTCAGAAAACTCCCCCGGGCCGCATGTTGTGCAGGCCTGCTGTAGATAAAAGGCATGTTTATCTCTAGCTTTGGAGGGTGAAAGTCCAACAACAATAAGTTCTTACAAAATTTAACTTGGCCTAGGGTAACTTGATTATTCAAACAGTTATCTGAGAAACTGGTTTTGTTGGGCAGAATTATAATGTAAACACCAAAGTGCTTGTGTATTTTAGCACGGTCTGCTGCATACCTCAATAGCTTCTAAAGCAATGTTGCATCAGTTGCTTTCAATTTTATTCTGAGTCAGAACCAATGTTCCAAAGGTTTTTGGGGAAGCTTTCCTTACTTTTTTCAACCAATAATGTTTTCTTTTATCCTATAATTACTGGTTTTTCACTGCAGTGATTCAGAAATAAATGTTGGTAGTATTAGTAAATTTTCTTCGTGCAAATCTACTTATAACAGGATGTATGTGTGAAGCACTTGCACAAAGTATACGTTGCTACTCAACCGTATTGATACAGTCAGGGGCGTAACGAGGGGGGCAAGGGGGCACAATTCCCCTGGCGTCGAATCACTGCGGGAGGCGCCGAAAAGTCCCAAAAAATGTCACAAGCACTTTCTTCAGTACAGTACATTGCTTCCGGAAGAGCTCATGTTCGAACATGGCGGCGCCAAACTTGGTTCTTGCCCCGAGCGCCATCTAACCTCGTTACGCCCCTGGAATCCGGATACAGTAGTAGTTCAAAGTATTTAGAAATTTTTGAGACTGTAGTAATCCGTAGAAGTATGAGTTGGTTGCCTGTTTTTGTGCAACATGAAGGAATGAAGGTAGAGATGCTGAAATATTGTTGGTAGATACTTCATCAACCCATTGGGCAGGCGAACTCTCATAAACAGCTAGGGATTTTGCGTGGGGCCAAACGTAGTTTTTATTTATTTTGATAAGCAAATGTTTTCCTTAAAATAATTCAACAGTACCTTCGCCAGTACCCAGTCTATATACACTAGAGACCAAACAGGCGACTGATCTCACTAGGCCCAACAACCCACCAATAAACTAACCATACTGCTCAGCGAACCAGCGTGAACACCAGCAAGTAGTGCGTACAGGAAATAACTGTAGAGTAGAAGTTCGATCAATTGAGTACATAACAACGATCATTATGTGTCGTTACCTATCTCCATTTTCTGGATTTGGAATGTCAAACAGGGTAACTTCAACTGTCACTAAAGGAGTGTCCTTGCGATAGTGCGCATGGAGACATTTTAAGTGTTTAAATGCGGGAATGTGGCACCACATTCAAATTAGAAAATATGGCCGGTCAAATTTCCAAAAATACCAAAAATAGGCCAAACAAAATATTTGCGGCCAAACCACTTCTGAAAACGACCAAGTTTTCAGAATTTGGCCGAAAAAAGGCCAAGTTCTCAACCCTGTGCTGAATCTGCCCATTTAAGCCAAACAGCAGTGGGGTGTTACATTGTGCTCTATGCTGTGTGCAATTGTGGTATTTATGCAGTGGATTATGGTGCACATATGGGAAGCATAAATGTATTACCAATCAAGGCAGAGAATGAGTTTCAGGGGATCGAGGGGCGTGTCCTCACCAACTTTTGGACAAAGGGCAACACAAGATAAATTGTTACATCAGTATTGGCGATGAATACAAATTTCATGGTTGAATTACTGACGGGGAATAAATAAAGAAATATATATTATATCATGTGAATACCTTCAGACACACTGTACACAGATTCACGTATAAACAAATTCATCATTTATCCCTAATATTCTGCACAGGGGCCCCAAATTGCTAAGACCACCACTGGCTTTAATAAAATAATCCCACCCAAGCGACGTGCGGTGATAGGAGGCAAAGAAAGCAGTGCCTCTCTGGCAATCGTCACGAAATGCATCAAAAATACATATCAATAAATAAAATTAATCACTTTTTGTCGACTGATTTGTGTTACAAACTTATAGGTTTTGTACGCTTTCAATAAATGTTTATAGGCAACTGCTAATTTAGCGAAGTTTCTGTTCAAATATTTGGGAAAGGTTTAAAGAGAGGCAGTGTGGCGCCGAGCCTTCTCTCGCCGAGAGGTTTGCATGCGTGGAAAGCTTGACATACCGGCTAATAGAAGGCGTGTCGCTCAGCTGATCATTTTCCCTGTGGTCCGTGTATCACCAATGCAATGTTTGTACAGACTCTTACAGTATTACATGAACTAACAGGCTATAGGCCGAACGACTCAGGGCCGTCACCAACTCAGTCTCCTGGGGTTATTATCAATATCAAACTGTTCTGACAAATTAAGTTTGAGGAAATGCGCGCTGCTCAAGATGTGAAACCAGTTTTTTGTATCTTTTTAATAACCTGGACAACGTTTCACAAAAGCGCATTATTTTGGTTTCAAAAACACCTGCTTCCTATCGCGCAATACACTGCTGCAAAACGACGTTCAAACAGTGTTCTGAAAATGTACTGTGGTAATGGCAATAGTTTATTGTTACTACAGCAGATAATATCTACATCCACAAAAATTAGGTGACACGTAGGTTCTTTCATACAATTTTCCGACTCAAACTATGAAATAACAAAAACGCAGTAAAACGAAAACAGAAGCGAAACACCAAATGGCAGAAAAATTAATTGCTTGTTGCTAAAAAATAAGACGACAAGAATGAACGAGAAGAACTCGGGAATTTTACAAATTATTGAGACACGAAGGGTTGACGACAGATTTTATGAGTCAGCTACCCAGCTATAGCCTTATTGTTGCATAAATCAATGCTAAATTGAAGAGGAAATCTGCTGTTGCAAGATTTTGGAACTGCCAGCCAATCGTTTTTTCCAACGCCTATTAAAATTGAAATGACATGTGACTTTTTATTTAATCTCCTGATTTTGGGTATGTCATGATTGTATTATCATCTGTTAACGGTCGGATCACACCGAAGACTTGACAAACGGTACTTGCGGCCTGTACAGCCTCGTGCTCGGCGTTAATGCGTGGGTGCAAGGGAACGGTTCAGGCGCGGTGCTGCTACTGACTTGTCCAGCACTCACTGCGAATGCAGCCACGTGGCCCACAGAGTACGCGGAAATGGCGCCCGCTTCTGTTCTGCCCATGCTTGGATTCTCCATCTACGTACTTTTAGCAGCTCCAAGAGGTGTAAATAACAAATTGTTCTAACTGTGACCTTGATACTTGTATATTTGGCGACTAAATTTCTCCTAGTGATCTCTTGGCATTTTCTTTGAAACGTCCAGTGATCTGTTGGCATTTTTAATATAATTTTGGCATTTTGGGTGAACTTTTGTTGCTTTCATGGTATCACAATTGTCTGTGGGGTCACATGCACTGTATGGGGTACGTCGTTTCTTTGCTGGCGAAACGCAGTCTGTTTCATGAGTGGCAGTTTTATTCTTGGGACGGCGTGAGCGGCATATTGCAACTGAACTCTCTGGGCATGTTGCAGAGAAGGACGCCTGCAACAGGAAAGAAAACCTACTCTCGTATTTCCTGAAGTGCAGAGAGAGGTTAGGCTGCCCTGCAGCGATGTTGCACAACGTTGAGATACCGAAAACGCCTTGTGCAACTCTTTGACTTCTTTACTAAAATGGCTGTCAATTTCTTTGTCAGCGGAGGTCGTTAGCACTTGAGAACTGTGATTGACAAGCAATTCTTATCAATACTGACGTTTTACATCACGTTTCTGCTATCAAACGTCTGGTGTCCTGATCCATCAGAAAGGCCAAAACCAACTTGAAAAAGGTCTACAAGTGCTATCGCATTGCGTTCACCTTTGCCGCCACGATCAGACGATCGCTTTTTAGCTCAATTTTTCTACTGTCATAGGCTTGGTTGTGTGATAGGCCTACAGCTTTCTTGTTTGCTCGGCCATTGCTTCTGTTTAAGCAGAAATATTTCAGAAATGTTGCTTCTGTCTGTTTCGCGGTTGACGCAGATATCCTTAGAGCAAACATTCTATGGTTTTTAAATGTAAATCATTTAGAAAATACGTTCAACACAGCGTACACTTATGCGCTAATGTCACACTTCTGTTGTAAGACCGGTTGCCAATGCTATCACTGCATATATCTTCTACACGCGTCAAAACCACTCAAACACATCAACTCAGATGGGTCTGCAAGATAGCACGTGGTTCATTCTTGCAAATCGGAGTAGCGATGTTTGGCGAGAACATAGATCTGGTTTCAACCTTTACATCCATGTTTCTTCCCGTCAATAGTTCATTTCCTGCAGACAGCTTGAGGCACATGCTGCAGAATGGCAGTTTTCCATGTTCGAATGCTGTCAGCGAAAGACCCCAGTTAGGTATTGTCTCTTGTAAGTCGGCCAGAAAACTATTGCCTTCCATAGGGCTAGCAGTTAATAGAATGGCTAGTGCGGAGACACAAAGGGTAGGAGAGGTCAGTATCCACACGTACAACATGAACCTATGTTTATTTTCAGCTAAGCTTATTTCTGAACGGGCCAGTAGCCAGGTTTTAAAGTTTGGGTTAAGAAAATACATTTTTAGGGGGAAAGATATTTGTTTTTATTATATGTTTAAAACATTTTTTTCTGGCCACAACAAAATTTAGAGGGCACAAGAAAATTGGTGGGGGCACTACCCCCAACAGTACCCCCTTCGGCTACAGACCTGTCTAATAGCGCTTTAATGAGCGCCGTCTTGAGATATCTATACGTAGAACACGGAGCAAATGTGCAATAAGATAGGGTTACTTGTGATTAGGTTCAGTAAATTTCGGTGAATGGAAATGTGGGCCAGCTTCAGGACTGACGTTTGGCGCCCACGTTACATAAAATTTGATATTTAACATTAAACATTCACGTACAACAAAGTCAAATTTGCTATTGCCCTCCGTTTATTTTTTATAGCAAAAATTAAAACCAAGTTAAACAATTTTAAACGTTCACATTCTGTCAGTCTAACTTTACACCGATGACGACATAGCTTTTTCAGCCACTGTGCAAAATATCTCAAATCATTTGATTTCAAGTCAGTCGGATTTCGCCTACTGCACCCAGTCTTCAATAGCAAAGGTCAAAGTTCGATCGTTCGAGACAGGGTGTAAATTCCTTGCCCGTTATCTTTCAAGCCACGTTTCTTTCGCGAGTATGTACCCCAAAAGCAGGGATTTGGAATCTAATGAAATGCTTTGCATGTGAATCTAATGAAATGCTTTGCGTGGAATCTAATGATTTTTAATGAAGTGCTTTGCTATTTGTTTTGGGGATTTTAGTATCTGTAAACCAAGCTGTTCTTTGGTGGAAGGACGCGACAATGTGACAACGCAATTTTCTGCGATTTGCTAAGCTTCAAACCTATGTCAAGCTAAGTGCGACGCAATGAAAATCAGCTGGTTTTGTAGATCCAGCCCTCCTTCCTTAAATAGATTTAATGGATCATAGAAGAAAAGACGCAGAAAATGACATTTGAAAGTGGTAAATATTTAACCGCACTGAAGTGTATGCATCTTTTCTTTAAGTGCTTTAGATTTTCTGGCGCTTTGACATTGCCTGTAGACGAAAGCTTCAGAAACCCTCTCACTCCAGAAACGCACGCACTGCATGTCATTCTACCTGTTGTGTAATTTCAGTGAATCCTGCGAAACGTCTGATAAAAATAGTGTTGCTGCAGTATGCACTATCGTGCAACTTAGGAAGTTATCAACGATTCGACATGCTTCAGCCATCAGCGCCAACTGTATGTGCCGGTGAGCCCTGTTGTGGTTATCGCCACTGCAGAAGTCAAGACCAGTAGCTAGTTCATTCATTCATTTTCATTCATTTTTTCCTCTGGGGAGGGTCGCGGGGGGCAGCAGCCCTACAGGAGGATTGAAATACCTCGCGGTTTTCCAGTGGTTAGTTTCGCAAAAAAATATTTATTTTGGAATAATATTGCGAAAAAGGGTACTGTTTTTTGCAACTTATAGATTGCCCTCTGACATGACTTTTGGTTTGACTTGACACTGACCCACTTTATTTAATGGCATTTATAAAAAACTTTTTCCACTAGATTTGCGTTTTTCCTCTTGAAACGCCTTCTTCATCACACACAACGCGCTTCACTCAAATAACCTTCGTGCCAGAATTCACAATAATGCACGCTTTGCAGAAGCGGTCGACAACCAAAGTGGTTTGGAGAAGAAACTTGTGATCGTGCCATAGTATAGTGAAGTCGAAAGATTTACTGAGGAGGAAAAAATGTTATCTCAATCTACCAGGTGTTCGATCTGTTCCCAGTCGCGTTGATCACCGCTTGGCAAACAGAAAAACATTAAATCTGAAAAAATTATCGTTGCCAACTTCTTTAGAAAAATTTTCCTTCAATGAAAAAAATGTAAAACAATTTATAATGAGGGGATTGTGCTGGGACGTTATGAGGGGGCAGCATAAGTGGTTATAAAGTTCAAAATTTCGTTGAAAAGCTTTCCCGAAAATTGGAATATGTGCACATATAATATTTGATATTATTTTTAAATACAGGAGCAAAACTCGCAATCCTGGTAGTGACCCCATAGATTAGCACAGTGCATAGATTACTCACCTGCAAAAAACTTCGAGAATATTGCTAAATAGCCTCCCAGAATGTTCCTCGGGAACTTTTTGAAGAAGCAAGGGCCTGCATCAGCTGCATAGCAAAGGGGAGCCCCAGGGATTCCGGGTCCCGGACAGAATCTTCGAGGGGTGGCAATTAAAAATTAATTTTCAAGAAAGTTTCAACTCTTTTAAGTTTTTGTGCTTGAAATCGCAAGACACGTAGCCTCAAAAACTTGGAAATCTGGCTGTGGAGAGAGCAAGTTGATAAAATATCTACTCAAATGTCTAGGTCAAATGCAGGGTGCTAAATTATCCCCGAGTTTGTTTTGAAATCAGGTTTGTTATTTAACATATTCACTTGGGGATAATTTTCCCAGTTCCTGCGCGTTTCTCCCCAGCCAAAGACATTTTCCATCACCCAGTTGCAAGACCTTTTTGAACAAAGGACAGAGATGACATTCGACCGCAAGCTAACGAATAACACTGGTACGGTAATTCGAGGTTAAAATAGCGCCCCCACTCAAAATCTAATAAAAAGGCCCTGCTTGAAATTACGGAAAATAGTGAAAGCTTTCTTGATCCTTTTAATTTTATTGTTCGATCTCTAGCTACGCCCCAATGCCACATAATTAAATCATCTGACACTCACCGGCATTGGCGACAAACACTTCTTAACACGTCTCATGCTTCCTATTAATGTTGAGTAGGAGATTTTCAAGAAACAAATGCCACAAGATATAGCCTAGTTATTAGGTGGGCTTATCAACATCAAATTTTGGTGGGTGAAGTGAAATTTTTTGCAAGTATAAAATTGCTCAGTGTCAACAGAACTGATGTTTTTCTGTATGACGTATCGGTATCGGAAAATGACATTCTTGAAGCGAGATAGTGCAGTTGGTGTATTTTCGTGGGTAAGTCAGAACACAAGTTGTAAGCTTGTACTGCAAGTATAATGAATCAGTCGCAGCCGATATGTCAGCTATGTGAGTTTCGTAGAAGGTGTGACTCTCGTATTCAACGGTCCCCTTAACATTTACAGTCATTGAAAACGTCATTTCAAAAAATCAGTTTAGGTAAGATATTGCTCGCATATTGATAAATTAACGGCGATGAACTTCAGTCTGAAAATCTAACGCAAGGGCAAACGATATGTTTAGTGTTCAGTGCAATTACCGTTGAACGCAAGGCGTTGTAACCACGGCTGTGCAACTATAAGCTGGATGTTTTGTTTTTCGAAATAGACGGATGATACTAACGAACGAAGGCCAGAAATAAAAACTATTCACCTGAAATGATATGAAGCCCGGCCCAGCAATTAGACTACGTGTGCAGGTCAAGATGGAAGCTTGCGAGCTGACACCCCTCAACCAGAGACGGTTTTAAACCTATTTGACAAGTGTTTTTGTAAATGGGTCCCGCACCTTAAGACGGCTTTGTGTCAATGGCGACAGAGTTAATGTTTCAGGCATTTTATATATTCTAAAAGAAATAACCCACTACTGATGCGTAAAGCGAACAATTAAAAAAATTTTACGTTAATGAGATTAGATTTATTTAATTTATTATCATAGCCAACTATATCAGTATATATATTGTATTTTATTTGAAAACAGGGATACTACACGAAAAATAAAAATAAATAAATATTTCTATCCGTAGAGATAGGTACTCTCCATCATTTCTCTAATTTTTCCCAGCAATAACACATTTTTTTGTTTGATCCCATAAAACAGTGGTTTCCCAATTATGTATTGGGACCCGAGTAAAATGGATTTTTCTGCCATTGACTTGAAACCAGCGCGGCTTTCACTACGAAAGCAGCCCCGTGGCCCACGGTGCAAGCAAGCTGAAATGTGCGCCGCAGATCACTCGTGACACTCCGAAAGGAATACAGAAACTGAGTATAAACAAAACTGAGCTGAACTGCTTAATTTAGTGTTGGTAACCTTATCTAATTGATGACTGATTTGGACGGTAGGTCTGTGCATGCTGCTGCCCAATTGAAGCAGTTCGTCATTAATAGTGAACGAACGTTGGTAGCCAACAAATTAATTACCTAACAAGGTTTTGTAGTCGTGCAAATCTAAAAAAGTCAGTGAAAAACAAATGTCTTCGTTTGATTTCTCACTGTCTGAAAAAGTAGTAAACGTGTTTTTCTCACTCCTGGCTTGGCCTTCTTGCACACAGTCGATAATGTCGTTTCATCAATCCTTGAAATTATTTTAACCCCTCACGAAGGCTCACCAAACGCTTATTCATCATTTCTCTGTGACATCAATTGACCTTAGTTTGGGAGAACAGGAATTAGTACAGAACAATGAAAGATGAAGACCTCCAAACCTTGCAGTTACACCAAAGTATCGCTGGCATAAACCACTGGAGTAATCTGATGATGAGCAGATTCAGTGAAAGAGGAAGGAGGTGTTATTGGGGGTTGGTTGACTAGATGACCGCCATGGTCCTTCACCTATTCTCTATGACACAGTACCACTCTTTGTTTACATTGATCAGCTGTTATGGCATTGTATTTTCATTTGCTCTAATCTTCACTGACAGTTGGTTTACTTATTGCCTATTGCTTCTGTTTATTAGCTGAGTCATATGAAACAATAACCCAATCAAACCAAGCAACCAATCAATAAATATTGTCCGCTATCCGCAACATTGTCCCGGGGCTTGCGAAGGCAAAATAAAATTAAGAAAAAATGAAACAAAATAAAAGTAAAAACAACTAAGCCATACATAGGACCAAACCTCGAGTGTCAATCTTGCTCTGTTTTTTGTTTTTAAAGACAAACAGATGTCAACAGGGCTTTATTTCGATTATGAAGCTTGAAAGATATACCTTGCAATATAAAGGAATGAACAATTTATTTGGAAATCTCCATCACACTGTTGATCGCGATAACCTGTACTCGCAATATCGATATGATAGCTGCACTGGACTCACGATGGATTGCTCTGAATTGCAGTGACTTTGTGTGAACTTATTTTAGATATTTAACAGCCTTTCTCTGACAATGAGCAACTGGTTTACTTACGAATTTCAGCTCAGACATTTCATGTTTCAGGACTGCTCCACCATGCGATTTTACACATCGCAGGTAAGTTAGTGCTTAATTATACTCCACATTTGAGGTTGCCACTCCTAACGACTTTATTAAGTTGTGCTATTTGAATAAGGCTTAGCAAAGCCTTCGTGGGTGATTGAAGTAGCTTATGTATTTTTTTGCATGTATTGTTTTTGTGCAGTGTTTTTCAATTGGGTTTTCCGCGGAACCTCAGGGTCCCACGAGTGGCTGCCAGGGGTTCCGCCGAAACAGACCGAAATATCCTGGGACGAAATTCGCGACCATAGTTCTGTGTGGTTGTAGCAATAAAAGCACTTGAATCATTGCATAGGGTTCCATGAACAACGCAATCATTTGCGGAAGGTTCCGTTGCAGCAAAAAATGCTGAAAAGCATTGTTTTACTGCACTCTTTTGAGAAGGCATGGACTCAGGTTGTTTAATTAGGTTCATTCCCTGAAAGATATTTCAATTTAACTTTGAACTAAGGTTAAATTTGTTGAATTGTTCAAGTAAGAACTCTCCACAATGGGGGTAAGCAACGAATCGATCGGCAAAATTTTTATGGGAAATCGATTTCACGTGAAATTACGCATCCTCAGACCTGGAATTCACAAGCAAATCTTGCGGGTGAAAAGTTGAAAGGCCAAAGAGTACTTACTGTACTTGAATATAGATATGTGCAAGTTTGAATCACCGCAAAGGGATGAAAGCAGAAGCCAGTCGGCTGATTCCTCGAAAGCTTACAGAAAACCTCGAGCTTTCAATTGTCTATTGAATTGTTTATTTTACGTCTGCATTAAAATTTTCAGTACCACAAACGCTCCATTTTGCAATAGCGATCTGCTCTAATGACCTTCAAGCATTCATGCGTGACAACATAATATCGACAAAAACACTCTACGTATAAATAAGACACGACGTTTTGAGCGAAAAGTTTAGAAACCATAACCGGCATTTTTGATAGTAAACCTAAAAACTAAACCAATCTGCAGGTTTTGTAACCAAAATGGTGTGTGAATCATTTCAGCAGAAGCGTTATTGATTGATTTGCCACCAGTTACCTATACAAGAGATCGGCGTCAGCGGTTCAAACTGCTTCAGACAAAATTGTGCTTAGCTTCTTGAAACGTGTGTCAGCCGTCAAGTTCAACCACCTGCTGTTCATGTTGTAAATGGTTTGGAGTAAATGATTAAAAAAACATCAATCACATGCTTTTTGCAGTGGGGAAACAATATCTGGATCTTCACTGCTTACAAATGCTTGTTTTTTCTTTACTGGTTCGGATGGACTGTTGGGGATATCATATCTTTTGAATTTAAATCAACTTACGTGTTTTATCTGACCACCTGGGCAGCCTGGGCAATAATGCTCTATATTGGAGTGTCTTTTGGAGTTTGTATTCACGGAATTGTCACCAGAAACTCATGGAGATGTGATGCCAGGAAAAAGTTCAGCAATATTGTAGCAATCGAAAAATGCGATACATGTCCAAGTTATGCTGTTCCAGGTAAATGTCGTGCGTTGTTTTTTTTCGAAAGGGTTTTAGGTTTTGTTCTTTTTCAAAGATGTTGATGGTAACTGAATATATTTAATTACATATAAACTTGGAACGTCATGTTGAGCGAGTACATTTCATTGCACCTAAAGTAGAAACTTCAACCTCCAAAATACAATCGCAATACCTTAGTATACGTCTGCAACAGTATTGATCTGTAATGAGTTTACGGAGATTGCGTTGTTTTAACATATCCCGATCTTAGTGCGGGCAAGGCACTTCATCCCCTCCTAGTGGACTTTTATGGGCAGCATTTCACCTGAGATGTAGACTGCTTCATTTGTAACTCAAAAAAACGCACAATATTTAGAAAATCATATCCATTGGCAGCCTTACACCAATTCTTGCTTATTGGTAAAAATCACCGCCATCGAATTGCCTAACTTTTGGTTTCAACTTCTACCTCACATACTACATGTGCTTTGTCAAAGTAACGATGGTCGTACGATTTTTGTTTGATCCAGGGGAGACACAAGAGGTATACAACTTATTCGTCACGTGAGGATAAAATGTATTTTTGTTCTGATTCAAATTTGGTATTAGACGAATTCAGCTGGTAGCAAACAAGCAAAACGCATTTCCAAATAAGGCAATAATCGCGCGACTAGATATCACGAGACAAACCTTACCAAAAACGGCATGGGTCCGACTTAACCGCCTCCGTACTGGTGTCGGTCGTTTCCACTCCTGCGTATACAAATGGGGTATGGCCCCTTCTGCGGCTTGTGATTGTGGTGCAGACGAACCGACCGTTGACCATGTTGTCCATCAGGGTTTTTTCAAGTTTGACCTTGCTGACCGCTGAATCATTCCGAGAGACCGCAACTAATTTATCTTAATACCGAGATGATCGCGAAAAATGGTAATGTATTTTGATGGTGGTAGTAAAGAGAGTTTCTTCCGTATTTTGATAGACCGTTGGAAAAATTTGAGAGACCGTTTCGCTCTCTCAAAATACAGTAAAAGTGCAGTGTTTCCCATCACTGTCTATGGAACGACCTCGCCGTATAACGCATACCTGACGGTTCTGGATGACGAGACAGTCGAATGGCAGCTCAACACGTGCCCCGAGATCTAGCGCGGCCTAGCGGTGGAACTACAGGAGCTAGCTGAAACGATGAAGAATGAGAAAAAACAGTTTTTTCAAAAGCTCGACCATATTTTATCTTTACAAAACATTCTGGAAAACACGGTATCACAAACTGATCTTGGTTGTAAGTTCTCTCGGAAATGATAAAGATTGTTTGGCAATCACGCAAATTTGTTAGAACTAGGACTTGAAGTTAGCGTGTGGCAAATGATTCAAAACGCAAAGGCGCACAGCAGACGCTAATAATAGAAGTGCAAAATTTATGTTGCATTCGGAATCTTACTACTGATATTTGCGCAGTCAACTCAGTCGTGACAATCTGTCCAATTCATAAAAAACATGAAGAGGCGTGACGACAGCACACACCGTTGTCGGAATCCAACACCCATGGTGAACAGTTATGATTCAACTCCGCCGACACAGATCCCGCACTTCTGCGCAGTAGTAGAGTGACTTGTCGGCAAGTAGCAGACGGCCGTCAACACCGTACTCCCGCAACACTTTCTGGAGCTTTCTCGAGAGACCCGGTCGTATGCTTTCTTGAGGTCGACAAAACATGCGTAGACATCTTTGGCATACTCCGAAAGATATCTGGAAAACTTGTTGGAGAATGAAAATTTGGTCTGCAGTTCTACGGCCAGGACGAAAACCGCACTGAAAATCCTCTAACGTTGGTTCAATTATTCTGCAGCATTTTTTACAAACACTTGGCTTATACTCTTCCAGAGCGACTAATGAGAGATGCATCGGTGGTGGGGCATTCTTTCCTCTCTACCTTCTTGTGTACGTGGATGATCACAACAATTTTGCCAACCTTTCGGTCCGCTTCCAGACCACCAGTGTGCTTAACACACACGAATCAGCCAAAGAGCTCTTCTGCTAGGCTTTGAGCATTTCAGGTCCGATTTCATCACAATCTGCTGCATTCAGTGTTTTGACATTTAGAAAGACTTAAATCGCTGCATGTGCGATGATATGAAAATGACTGGGTTCGAAAGATCTTAGAAACACCCTCTCAATCTTCCCAGGATGCAACCATCATTGCTGCGTCAGACACCACTTTGGTCGTTGATGCATCTAGCAGCATTTGACTGCGAAGACGCCTGAGGATTTGCCATCACATTTTGATGGCTTGCCAGTAATTGGAATCCAGTTTATGTCTGAAATTCTTCTCACGATGGCAATGTGGACTTTTTTACCATTTCGCCGCACTGCAAATGCAAAGAAGGTTCAAATTTGTTCTGAAGCCAGCAGGCCTTCTAACTAGGCTATACTTTCTTTGCTCGAATAACATCTTTCACCTCTTAGTTCCATCAAGGGATTCCGTCCACATACCAAGCAGTGGATGAAGCTAAAACTGTATTGAATTGCCGCCACTCCACCTCTGCGTCGGCAGAGATGCCCATCTAGGTTATCGTTAGTGCGTTAGTTATTTCTATACTTTGATGACGCCAAGCATCTCCTCAAAGCGTTCAAAATCAGATTACTTTAGTATTAAAAAAACGTTTTATTTACCTCAACATTCTGCTCATAAAATAGCAAATAAATTCAGTAAAGACGAAGAATGCATTGAGCAAACATTGGAAACCGAAGTGCACACAAAAGGCACGCGTAAAAAAAACTGTCGATAGTTGCGAAAACGAACAGGAAAGAAAACAAGATGAGTTACCTGCAAGGGTGCCTTATTTGTTCAAATAGCACAGGGTTTGCTATTCCATTTGACTTTTTTCGTGGGAAAGATGCGCTTTGATTGAAAGTTTTAACGAAACTTGCTCCAGTGAGATAGCAACTGTTTGCAAAACCCAGTGAAAGACATTTCGTAAATTGTATAGTCACTGAAAAAAGCCGCTGAATTTCTATAGTTCGTGTATATGTTTAATGGTAATGTATAAACGTTTCAGTGTTTAAAGTGGATGTTGGTAACATTAACACAATACAAACAATATCAGGCAAGCGTTTACTGTACCAGGCAAACATATTTACTATGACATTATGTAATAGTAAATGTTTGCCTGGTACTAAATGCAATGGTAATGCATATTTTCCTGCACTTATTGTTTGTATTGTCTTAAACATACTGCACAAGTATTTAAAATTCGGTAGTTATTTCTTACTGCCAGTATATTTCACGACCTTTACGTACTTTAATGAATACCGATATACTCAGGTTATAATTTATCTTTTCGCAGTTATTAGTACATTCGTACATTGTTAACAACATCCTTTATGTTGCCAACATCCATGTTGTAGTCTGTGCACAAATTAAAAATTAAGACTAATGTGAACTCTTTCAAATTAGACAAAGAAGATTTTCAATAGCTTCATTAGTGCGATCAAAAACAAACCTGTTTATGACATTTGAACGTGAAATCTAACTGTGAAGTTATGATCAGAAACTTTGAAAATACCTGCGATTTTTGAAAGCACGTATCGGTGCAAAACTCACTGAATCTTTTCAACTGGCCTGATTTTAATATCTTTTGCTCCCAATTCCCACCACAGGTTAGACGTTGTAGTAGGCCAAACGCTTTTTCGAAATTTCATCTCCAGCAAAAAGTGTTTATTACTTGTCTTATAGTGATGCCATTCACTCAAAATATTACACAAAATTAAATTAGGATGCCGTTTGAAGTCTTGTTTAAAAATAAGCAAAAGGGTTTTGATGCTTTCAAATTTTTTGAAAACCAAGGTGAAAGGCAGCTTTTCTCATAGGATAAAAAAACATTTTTTCCACAAAAAAATGACGAGAAAAGTGTATCAATACTTTCAGGATTGGTTATGTTTTTATGACAAGATATTGATATGTGTCTAACGCTTTCTGCAAAACTATTGCTTGTCTTAAAGCCATGCGTGTTTCTCAACACTTGTAAAATACCATCGAAATGTTATTGAGATAGTGCATGAAAGTAAACCTACGAGAACAATGTTTTACGCAATATTTTAAATTCGAGATAAAGTTCATAAGAGTTGTTTCTCTTTACCAACGCGTAAAAAAGTATTTGGAGCTTATACGGATTGCAAAGTTAAAAATAAGTCACACGTATTTCATTTGTCTTATGCTTTTTATTCCAGAACAACGCTTACGCTGGTTTCATATACTCAACTGGCTATTGCACACTGTCGCCTTCGATATTGCTTTGCTTGTAACCATTCTCTACTGGGCACTTTTATCAGGTTCTTCGAGGAAGGAAAACGCGTTTTCTATCAATAACCATGCTTTGAATTGCATCGTGATGGTGTTTGACTTATTTGTGAGTAACATTCCTGAACGGCTTTTGCACGTTGTTCACAGCTTCACTTTCGCTATAGTATATATTACATTTTTGGTGTTACTGCACGCAAGTGGCATCAATTCCAGCGTTTATCCGGTCACAAATTGGTCGACCAATCCCTGGCTTGCTTCTGGAATGTGCATCGGCGCTGCATTTTCAACCTTGGTGCTGCGTTGCCTTGCGTTCTTTTTGTTCAAGCTCAGAGTATACACCGCAAAGAAAACCGGGACGTTTTGGGCAAACTCGAGAACAAGGGAAGAGCATCTGGCTGCTGGCTTGGTTTTGAAAAATGTTGAGGAGACGAAGGGAATTTGTGTTGAAAAGTTTAACTTCGATTCCAAAGAATGCGGTTAACATTACGTGCAATGCAAATGAATTGAAATGAAGCGATTTTTTTCCCTTGCTCGTTTCGCCAAGATCCGTAGAATGTTTTACTTGCTGCTGCTCTAACGAAGTTCTTAAACTGTTTTGCAGTAAAATAGTAAAATCACAATCTGTCAAACAAGTTGAAGATCTTGAGCATGAGACGACGGAATAGTAGAAATTTGCACAGCTTATGCACGTTTACCGACTATCACTTTTGCGAAGTTTTTAAAGGTTAAGCAATTTGTCTTCGCCTAAGAAGGAATAAATAGAAAAAAGTTTGTAACAAAAGTTTAGTGCTGCAAAGATGACCTTTAGTTTCAGCACAAAGTACCAGTTTCGACCAATTTGTAAATACAACTCTGGTGTCTAAAAACTGTTAACGCAATTTAAGTGGCAATCATTTTCCTGTATCCAACAACTTGTGAGATGTTTCTGCGAATGCTTTGTGATTCATATTATGTTTGTTTGTGAAAAATCTACTCAGTGCATTTGCTTTGCGTAAATCTGTAACATGATATTATATTTGAAGTCAACCTTTTTGAAACGATTGCTTTTTTTAATCAACGCCAGAGGTTGTGATTTCGAAATAATGCCATTTTCTAAAGAATATTGTCAAAAGTGCAAGAGGTAGAGACCGCATAATTAGAAAGAGTTTCATTGTTTGGTTCATACGAAGATGTACATAGCAGTGAAGGCCGTAATCCCTTAGACATCGAACCACGTCTCAGCACGAACAAATCTCAGTTGCTATGATATGCGATCATAAATGATCTGCTTAAAAAAAATGCTAACGAGACAGGTTTTGTTGGCTGCCCCACTGGAGCAGACCCTTGGTAGGACAAAATACCACAGAAAAAACTACTTCATTTTGTAGAGTGCATCTTAAGTACAAAATAGAGCAAGTACATAATTTGAACCTGTGATGCCAAAAGTAGCTTGTCCTATTTAATTATTACGACAGTGGTTTTCCACAGTTGATGAACCCTTTGGTCGATATGACTACAGTATGTTGCATCTTATTTCGCTTAAACCAAAGCCTGTGGTTGTTTGTATTTCTTTCTAATCGCCTCTGTTTGTGCGTATCCTTTTTCAAATTGGTATGTGATTTGTGCAGCCAAAGTTTGCGCATATTTTGCCCGAGCTTGGTTTTCAACGCTGAGCTTCCTCTCAATGAGCTCAATCCTGGTCAAACTCGCTGTCATTGTCAATTAGTTGCACTGCACAACCAATCCACTGACGAATGCCTGGTACCGCAGATACGTTAACGTTTTAAGTATTTATTCCAGCAATTGTGGCCAGATTGAAACAATAAGCAATGCTCAGTTTGTGACAAGCAGTCTCTCATCGCGTGTAGCTTGGTTTGATAAAATACGCGCAGTCCATTGTAAGATATAAACCCATTTTTCTTTCCGTATTGCGAGCGATTGGGTTGGCTGCGCGGCAAAGCAAGTTCAGCAAGGTTGAATCGCGTAATTTGTGAGGCGCACTGACGATCAAGTGTTTATTTACCTTTTAGCCAAGTAGACTTAAAGCTTGAGACCAAATATCAAGGCTCGCAAAATCTAAAAAGAAACGATTTGCAAAGGTTATGCAAAATACTCACTGCTTGCGTTTTTCTGGCATGCCTGCAGGGCAATGCTATAGCGAGGCGAGCCCGGGTTGAGTTAGCAAATTGACTTTGACTCTGGCGCAGCCGGTTTTTGTATCAGATACTGTATTGACTTTAGTAAAACAAAACAGATCTGAAATTTTATGTTGTCTTAACATGATCTTGGTTTAGAAAAGGTTTTGAAAAAATTTTCCTGGGCGTTCGAGAGCGGATCCAACCCTAAAATACGCCTGCTAGCGCAAAAACGCTCCTGTTTTGACACGGCCTGAGAGAAGCTAGGTTGCAATAAATAAGACCATGTCTCTTTTTTGAAAACGCAATATAGTAGTCAGGGAGGCGTGATACAACAAAGCAAATCATGCATTGAAGTAATTTCTGCTATCGTTCGCAGGAGCTGTTGCATTATGTTTTAATGCGCAGAGATTATTGTGTCGGCACTTCAGGCAGTCTCTGCCTCTTGCACCTATTATTGCAACATCACAAATTTCCATTTTTCTCCCACTGCGCTTCTGTATGACGATGACCGAATGAAACAATTCCTGGTGCTTTGTTTCAGTGTTTGTTCCTTTTCAGCATTGACTACGTGCACCAACTTTCACCTACCCTGTGATGTTTTGTGACTGAGAATTTTTTTACCATTGTGTTCTTTGAACCGATGCCCGTGATATGGACCAGGTGACTGAGCGAAACACGCAAATAAAATAAGATGCAAGAGACAAACCAAATTGGTAGTGGTGGTTGTTGGTGACGTGTGGAGCAGCAAGCAAGCGGGTATCTAGATCGCACGATTCAGAATATATCCAAAAAGTTCTGTGCGTTTGATGACTACGGCTACTGCCGAAAAAGGCAGTGTAAGAGTTGATTTTACATTCTGGCTGTACACAGCGCTAATGACGTACAACTGTAAATGAAAGCAAGCTCTGTGAAGGACAAGTAAACGGAATAATAGCGCAGTAGGTTGAGCTACATGCTACATTTTTACAGTCAAGGGAAAGAAATGTTTTAAATCCCAAAACCTCCCATTACTATAAACTTACAGTGATGACTTCATCGCTTCCTATTATTGTTCTCTAATTTCAAATTCCTCGTATCGCAACGAGAGAAATGTAGGTTTGAGCTCAGAAACGCACTGACATGAAACGCAGAGCTTTGCTTGACAATGGCGCTTGTAAATTGCAGTTTATCTGATAAAACGCACAACAAAATTAATGACGGTCATCAAAGCGAAGTTGCTTTGATTCAACCTCGAAATTCCACTGCACGTAACCGCAGTGAGGCTAATCCCACGCCAAATAAAATGATTGCGACATCTTTTTATCAATGCCTGTGCCGCGCTTGCTCACATAAAGCTGCGCTTGTGTTGCTTTCCCTCACTGACACACCCGGATGCAATTGGTAGCAGCAGCGAATTTGCCACATATTTTTACGTTGAACATTAAAGCCGCTATTACAAAACATGCATCACTGCAACGTTTCGGCTTCATCAAAATTCATCAGCCACTATTACAGAAAATAAAATAAACTTGCAACGCAAAAAAATAAAGGTGCATATTTAAAGCGGTCATTTTGTCTCGAATAATACTAAGAGTAGATGATCAAGCAGGGGTGAAACGAGGTTTGATGGCGCCAGGGACAAGAAGCAAGTTTGGCCCCCTCATGTTCGAATTTGAGGCCGTTAGGAAGCAAATGCACTGTATTGAAGAAAAAACTGGTTATATTTTTGGGACTTTTGGCGCCCCCCGCAGTCATTCGGCGCCCCCCGTAGCGATTCGGCGCCCCCATAGTGATTCGGCGCCCGGGGAATTGTGACCCCCTTGCCCCCCC
>JGI24022J15233_10001305_pt1 | contig 20313 bp, 9 predicted proteins | sample Ectturendosymbi2_FD_15233 | JGI IMG/M metagenome (IMG submission 15233) | reverse complement strand
ACCCAAAACCTAAACCCAAAACCTAAACCCAAAACCTAAACCCAAAACCTAAACCCAAAACCTAAACCCAAAACCTAAATCCAAAACCAAAACCCAAAACCTAAACCCAAAACCCAAAACCCAAATCCAAAACCAAAACCCCAAACCTAAACGCAAAACCTGAACCCAAAACCTAAACCCAAAACCTAAATCCAAAACCCAAAACCAAAACCCCAAACCTAAACGCAAAACCTGAACCCAAAACCTAAACCCAAAACCTAAACCCAAAACCTAAACCCAAAACCTAAACCCAAAACCTAAACCCAAAACCTAAATCCTAAACCAAATCCCTGAACATAAACCCTAAAAAACCCTAAACCAACACCCTAAACCTGAAACTTTTTGAAAAAGTAGCCTATATAAAAGCGCTCCCATGAAAGGTGTAATCTCTACTAGCTAAGCCAAAGCAAATGGTGTGAGCAGAAATAAGGACCACTCATACAGCAAGCATAGACACTAACTAATTGACTACGTTCACCATGCTACTGGTAATACGAACTCTACGCTATATGTGGACAAATATGGATACAGTCCGAATAGCAAAATAGTCCTAGCAGAGCTTTTGCCTTTGTTGATGGCAAAATATACACTAGCCTACCATTTAACAAATCTGTAAAATAGGAATACAAGTAAAATGTGTGATACGGTTAGAATAATCACATTAAAACAACAAAAAATTTTTCAGCTGACCCAGTCCTGACCGGCCAATTAAAAGAAAACTGCAGTCCAATCCAGTCCTGATCCGTGCTTATCTCGTGTGCAGACGTGATCTGCTCCACTAGGATTCGCAATGAGCGATCAAATGACCTGCAAACGTGCTTGTGAGCCATAAACGCTACCGGTATCAAGTGAAATTTCTGACCTCTGCGAAATTTCTGACCTATTATTGTTTTAAGTTATTTTGCCTCTCTGAGTAAAGGAATAAAGGGTGGCATTTCCTTTTTTGCTGTGTGTTGTGTAAATTGAAACGTTTTGGTTAGATGTCAGATAGCCACAACAAGGTACAGTACGGGAATAGCTATAACTACCGAAAAATATTGGACTTAGTCTAAGACCTCAATTTTATTTCTTTTTCTAACCCTAACCCAAACCCTAACCCGACACACTTACCTACGGTAAGTACTAAACCCTGAGCACCAGGGGTGTAGTGGGGTGAGAACGCGTGGGAACGGCGTTCCCACACGTCTTTTTGGCGTGGGAACGCGTTCCCACACCTTTTAACGATTGCAACGTTACTTGAAGATGTGGAATCCATAAGATTATATTAAAACATGGCTGCGATTTCACAGATGGGCTAGCGACACGCAAATTTTCACTGCTAGTCAAAAGTTTACACAGTGGAACAAAAAAATCCGGTGTGGAAATTCTTGTAGGCGAATGCTCACTTTATTCGAACTGTTTGGCTCAGCTTTTTTGGCACGGCGTTCCCACACCTCTATGAAAAGGTGTGGGAAAACCTCTTTTGTGGAAACGGCGTACCCACACCTCTTTTTTTAGCACTACACTCCTGTTGAGCACCAATCATCAGGTTTCTCAGCGTGTTTGATACGTACAATATCACTATGTGCATGCGCACATGGCGTGAAGTCAAAAATTTCACAAGTCAGAATTTCGCTTGACACCGGCAAATACAGTAATGTCGCCCATCACCGTTTTGCAAAATAACGCTGTAACGTTTTTCTTAATTCGAGCTTCTTGTCTGACGTAGCTTCCATTTATAATATTAATAATAGTTTATTGCGGACTCGTGGTCCGTATCATAGATGCAATCATAGACACAAGAGCACAAAAAAGGGTTAGCCAAAAAGTAGCGCATGTTACAGAATCGGTGTTTGCACATGACCAACATTGAGAGGAGTAAAACACTTTTTCAGCACCATAACAACTGTATCGTCATTCACAAGAGCACAAAAAATGGTTAGTCACACAATAGCGCATTACAGAATCGATGGTTGCACATGACCATCATTGAGAGGAGGAAAACATCTGTTTAGTCCAACCATGTCCAACCCAAATGACTTACTGAGCCAAAAATCATGTCACTATCTCAACCAGGGCCGCACACTGAATGACAAATTGATGAGGGCCGCACATCGAATGACGAACTTTGATCTTATCAAACTAAATTTAGCTTAAGCTAATGTGTCGAAAGCGTTCGAATCCCAACTGCAATGGCAACAGACGTGATAAAAATGGCACTGAGGACCACCTGCATCCAAAATGTCAAAGCAAAGATTATCAAAATAAGGACAGGTTCTCAGTATGTAGGATGCTTTTACTACAATGAAAACCTAAACTGGGCCGCATGCGGCCCACGGGCCGCGGGTTGGACATAGCTGGTTTAGTCTATTTTGTGCACCAATAAGCCTACAGCTGGACATTGATAATGGCTATCTTGAACCATTCCGATTTGGGAAGGAGAGAGAGCTTATGATGGTAAGGTGCCCGCAAAAGGACCTAGTTTTTACTGCAATTATGACGTAAAAGACTTTCTGCACGTGACCTAAATGTGGAGCAAACAAAAGAATTTGAGATGTTTTAAAGACATTCTCCTAACCTTTGTTTGTCACGTACAAAAACGCTTATGTAACCTTTGTTTCACGACAAGACACAAAAACTTTAATGGTTATGATCGTGGCAAGGACAGTGTTTATAGTTTATACAGTTTTTGTACATCAGCCAGATGCTGGTACTCAGGGAGTAGTCTCACTGAAAAAATAAGGTTATTCAATGGAAACCACTGCGATATAAGTTACATTGCATTTCGGTGTTGCCCATTATTATCTGAAAACTGGGCAGCTGGCCCCATGCCACCTCCGTCGGACTTGGAATCCGCCGTGTCGCAAACACCCCAAATAAAACCAAGTGATGCTTTTGTTGGCAAACGCATTTCGCGCACATCGTGCCTCGGAAAAAGTTTTCTTTGCCCGTAAATCGAAGTTTGCTTACTTTGTAATAAACATGCACTTCTGGTCTGTGTGGGGAGCGCTCGCTCGCCTCCTGGGCAAATATCCAGTAGTGGATCCCTCAGATTTACTGCCCAGTGCATTGGGCATTTCACTACAGCGCGTGGAATGAACATCTGTCTCTGGACTGGAATTAAAATAGAAAAGATATGAATGACAAGCTACGAACAGGCAGGAAGACTTTTTCAATTTTTCAACCTAAGACAATCCAGGCAAGATCTATGCTCTCTTTGCTGAAGTAGTCTTGAGGCAGTTAACTCCGTGTACGTTGTGTTTTGAGCTTAGGCGGTGATTTGTGTGGATTGACCGCTGCCTTCATCAATCTTAAAGCAAGACAAGACTCACTAGAAACAAAAACGACAGAACAGTTCCACTTTACCGATATCTTTTAATTTTTTAATTTTAAGTAATCAACCTCAGAAAAAAGTCAGGTACACAATAGAAGTAAATGAAAATTTTGAGACATCCCAGAAACACGATTCCTGCTTCTCGTCTTAGTTAGACCAATGTTGGACACAATTCGATTTCGATCTGGTTCAAGAGTTGACGCCAGTTTTTACAAAATTGTTGCCTGAAACGATTAGAAGTTATCTTTGTTAGGTGAAAGCAGCCCACCTATCAAACTAAGTCAATCGTAGGTCTATCTTATCCCTTAGATGATAAATTCATTTCACTTTGAATACTGGGTGATTATTAGAAACCTGCTATGTGAATGCGCTGACGTTTATGTGTTAGAACCAGAACAAGCGTGGAAAGTCGAAAGAACGACGGTGATTTTGTGCATCCCCTAAATCAGGTGTGGCTTCCAATACAGTGCCATATTTTCAATGCCATTCGCAACTGGAAAAGTAGCGAAATAGCGGGTCAGTGTGTGTCGTGGAATGCAAACAAACGTATTTGCTCTACGTAATTAGAGTTGGCTGCTCCAGTCAATAAATGTTTATGGTTCATCTTGCCCGCCGAACATGTTTTTTGAATAAGATGTAGAGAACAATCACGAAAATTAGTTGATTAATGCAATAAATAAATTTCAGAGATAAGGTTGCAATAAAAATTTTACAGAGAAATATAAAAGTTTTGTCTGCAACTCGTTGTTATCTAAAGTTTGCTTGTCTTTGTCTTTATGCTGTTTCACTCATTTCCGAACCCATTTGTAGGCCTACTCGGGAGTGTAGCGGGATGGAAGTCCTGCGAGGTCTCGCATTAACTCACGGTTTTCAGTAATGTCTGATATAGTTCTTCTGGCTCTCGTCTGCACCAAGACGGGACCAAGCCAGAGCGGAAATGTAAGCACACATTCCTTAATCGGCCTCTGGGTCGCTCTTTCTGATCTTGAAGCTGCCAAAAGTTACATTCGCGTGGGCTCGGCTGTCACTATCTCTCTTCTATCTAATTCATTCTTTATAGTCTATGAAGAGTACACAGCTACACACGCCTGCCCGAGTCCAACAGTCACAAGGCTAACGTTTCCTGGTTTATTAGCACGGACACAAAACTCTTAGCAAGAAGGCAATGACATGATGTCTAGTAACAGCTGGCGTTCAATGTCGTACTGTTGAAATCTTCCCAAAGCTTTTCTGAGGGGGCATCCGATCGTATACTATTTCGAGGTCAACAAAACAAAAATAGACATCTTTGGCATACGCTGAAGACTACACGATATTTTCTTGGAGAGTGAAAATGTGGTCATGTGCGTCTTATGTCCATACAGTTGTTGTTAAATTTTGACATAACTTTGCAACACATGGTAAGCCACGAATCGTTGAGTAAACATGTGGGCCATGGAGAAAAAAAGTTTGAAAATCACTGACTTTAAATTTTTTATGCGAAAAATGAGCGAATCCCAAAGTGCTTTATAAATGTTGCGAGGCAGAAAAAACAACAAAAATCTGATTGTCGTAATGATAGTTGGAAAAGGACGTATCGGCAAGTTTTAGCGCAATTCTGACGAAGGTGTTGGTATGCGCAATTTGTTTAAGGTGAAGCTACGATGTTGCCGTGAAGTGCTGTGTTGCTGAGAAACACCGAACAAAACATTGCTTTCGAAGAACGTAGCAGAGCTAATGAATTACATCTTGCTAAAATCTGCAGCGCTTCAACTTGTATAAATATGTCCTTAGGCAAGTGAAACTCGTGAGCTATGGGCAAGGTTGCTCGCCTTGTTTTTATCTGGCAGAAAACTGAAATGCGCTGTTTGTGATAAAACATGGGATTATGTGGTCAGAGTGACAGGGGTGAGCCCTGTTTCTGAATTTCTTACTCTAGAGCCAGCGTCATTGCAGTTCTTTGTTATTGTACAAATGAAACAAATAAACGATTGTGCAGCAATATAAGTTACTGAGAGGAATCGTAGTTGGTGGATCAAATTGAGGGAGCAACCACCTCCTGGTAAGAGCTGCAGAAATTAGATAAATCTACTTCCTATAAAACCTTTTGTCTGATATTTTCTGTTTTCTAAAATAATGAACATGAATCAATCTTTGACGTAGGGTGGAAGAAAGATTTTAAAAAAGATTTTAAGCCAGGTAGCGAAACAAACTGACCATATTAATATTTTTAGACTGATTAAATTGGTGTGTCAGAAATGAACCAGTTGCAATTTTGTAGAGGCACTTCTTTACGACTCACAAAATCTCAAATGAATTTTTCAAGACTTTAATTGCTGAGAAAGGGTCTACTGCATAGAAGTTTCCATGCTGATACGAAAATGACTGTTTCTATCAAAATTCTTCACAGTTAATTTACTGTGTAGTTGTTATTCACAGTTGCACGGCGTTAAATGAGTTAGAAAAGTCGTTTGCTTTATGGACATGAGTTCCAACAGTTCAACCAGGTGGTTGTTGGTTTTATCCTCTAGCTGGGGGAAGGAAAAACCAAACCGGGTGCAAAAATGGATGAAATTCGACGAAAGTGTCCGGTCGCCATTGTTAATAGGTCTGGGCCTCGGCTTTCTTGACAATGTCCCAGTTTTGATGTTTGACACAGGTCTCGGTCTCGAATACATCACTGGTGCTTACATCACTAATCAATAGAGACTATTTTCATATTCCCTGAGACGTGCGGTCTTTCGTTTATCTCTATTATACGCACGACATGAAGACCTGTTGTCACTTTTAAAATTTTTTACTTGATTTTAAAAATTGTACTGTTTCAGCTTCTATTTTTTTAAAATTAGGCTTACTAACTTTGAACAGCGTTAAAATTCGTAATTGGAATGAAGCTAAACTTACGAAGGCAATCGTGCTTTATTTGAGTTTGTGGCAGAAGTATGATGTACAGAAGCCGTGAAGGAATAAAGATTTAATGCAAAACTGCATTTCTTCATCCCTGAAAATAGTGTTTCTGGCTTGGTTGCGAAAACGTAGCCCACGCTGCTGAAATACAAACCTACTTGATACAAAGCATGGAAGGTGACCCTCATATGACTACTACATCTGCTAGGAACCTCAAAAATACAAAAAATTCAGCCAGTGGGTGATCGGAATTGAGTATATGGAGTCACGTTCACTCAGAGAAATTGGCGCAGTGGCTTGTAGAAACTAAATCCGCCTGGGTTCAGCCCAGGGCATGCTCTGGCTGTCAGGAACCCACTTAAGCATTACTTGATTCACAATCGACTCAGCCTGAAATGTGTCCAGTAATTCAAGTTTATTCTAGGTTGAAACGATATAAGAAAACACTGTTATTTGATAACAAACCATTTCTCCCAGAAAAAAATACTCAAATAGTTTAGACGTTAGTCATCGGAAAGTTTTGCTTTTCAGTCCTTTGTTCCTGCCAACAGCTTTAACGCATTGGCAACATCACATCAGTGAGGGTTTAAACCAGCTATGTCCAACCGAAATTGATTACCGAGCAGAAAATTATGTCACTATCTTAATCACGGCCGCACATAAAATGACATACCGGCTCTCAAAGCGTTAATGAGGGCCGCACATTGAATAACTTACTTTGATCTCAAACTAAATCTGTTTTAAGCCAATGTGCTGAAATCGTTTGAATCCTAACTACAATGGTAGCCACTTTTTCGCACATTTAACCACTCCGTAAGTGTGATGTCATAGGCGAGTTTAGTGTCAATGGAACAAGGGTAGAAATCAGAAAGCTAGGAAAACTTTTGCACCAAGGTGTCGGTGGACGAATGGAAATCTCCCAGCACGCAATACAGACGTGACAAAGCAGCACTGAGGACCATCTCCATCAAAAATGTCATAATTAAGATTATCAAAATAAAGACAGGTTGTCAGTATGTAGGCCGCTTAAACTACACTCAGTGGAAACCTGAACTGGGCCGCACAAAACCTTCGACTGGACCGCATGTGGCCCGAGGGCCGCGGGTTGGACATATGTCCATTTAAGATCAAGAAAGTCATCTCCTACTCAAAGCGGAATGTTTGAGGTAATATGAAGCAAAAATAAACATAAACAGTTACTTTTTAAATTTTTTGCAAATGAAGCTTCAGAGGATCAATAAATCCATTTGCCCTGAAGTACATTCACGTGCTTTCCCATTTCTTATAAGTTCTCGAAAAAGTTTGCAATGAACTATCAAGTTAAATGTTCATTTTCCTCCGCTTTGCGTAAGAAACCGATGCGTTTTTCCATCTCTTTGAAGCACGGTTTATGCAAGAAAATACCTGTAGTTGAGCAAAACCTCTCATGAGTAAACCTATCATACATTTTTCATAAGCATCACTTTGAAAAGATGTTAGAACCATGTTTCTGCCCAGCTACCTGTCCAGTATATAATAAGAATTCAATTACTTGACTCTTTTAATAGAATTGGACAACTTTGCAAGCGCCGAAAGCATTCCAATTTGTAAGTAATACAATACACAAAGAGATCTGTTGATAAGATATGAGGCTTTCTCGCAATGGGAACGCCTTGCCACAGTTTTTTCATAGTAACCTGACTCGACGATGATTATTTTACTCAGATGTTCTGTGTGTAGCTCCAGACGTCGCATAAATGAACAGATGAAAGGATATCTCTTGCCTAGCACCATAGCAGAATTGTGAAATTATTAAAAATTATTACTTTTTTGTGTGCGTTCCCACACTTCTTTTTTTACATTCCCAAACTTGTTTTACTTGAAAATGGCTAGTTTTGGGGTGCGTTCCCAGTCCCACAGGCCTTTTTTTAGCACAACACCCTATTCACAGGCTGTCTCTTGATTGTGTCTGCTGCCTGAGTTGAGCGAAGAACAGCAAGGAGCAGGATGCAGAAAGTAGATGCATACTCGAAGTAATGTGTATCTGTATTCTCTAAATCAGATATGATTTGTTTGAGGATAAACCGTTCATCAGCAAATGCCATTTCTTAAAGCCTTGCCAAACTAAGCAAGCAAAAGTACGGCTCAAGTCCTGCGCGTTACAAACTTAAAATGTTCATTTCGCTGCAAAATCAAAGAAGCTTTCCACTCGCGATGTCACTCATGCCTCTCCGCTCACTCACGCAGATCAACCAGGAGGAGAAAGTTATCCACAGAGCAAAATAATAAGAGTTCAAATGCATTTCCGCTCCCCTGGGCGCGGTTGGAACCAATAAATGCAACAGCGAAGCCCAGCTGGCGTGAAGGTTTTAGTTGTAGTTTTAGTCATAGCAAATGTAAGTTTCAGAATACATGTTGTATTCACTCTTGGCCCAGCGACTGGGAAACCGCAAGTTTCGTGAGTCCAGTCGTAAGGTTAGCTAGGGTTTGTGCAAGTAGAACCCAGATCTAGCAAGCCAAAAGTTTGAATTCAGCTACAACAATTCTCATTGCTGTTTATTCTGTGTAATAGTGTATCTTTGGTTGTGGCAGCATTTCATGTAGGTGTCAATATAAGTTAGCAGTTTCGTGTGGCAACAGATCATTTCCACCATTTAAAGCTTTGTGTGCATGGTTTAGAAATACAGAAAATACGTTATTGTACACTATCTTGATTACTATTGAAAATGGGTGTCGGTCAACTTCATCTGTAATGCTTATGGATTGTGTGATCTGCGTATAGACGCGTTTTTACTGGGCAGAAGTGGAACTGAACGCTGAATTCGCAGATTGAACAATCAACGGTTTTCATGATTTAGTTACTTTTTGCTGCAGTACGTACAGAAGATTATTACGAAATGTACGGATGATTCATTCAGACGAAATTTCGAGTTTGTCAGAACTTTTCATGCGCAAGATTGAGGAAAAAGTAAAACAGTTGGTCCGAAACAGTGACACTCTTGCAGATAAATTTTGCACCAATTGGCGCAGATTTTATTTAGAAAAGCATGAACTATCAAATAGTATCCTCAAGATAAAATCCATGGATGGACTATTAACTCTGAAAAAGACAGAAAAATCTTTACACAACCTATGTAAAATCTTTACACTCCACATTTATAAAAATTATTAGGAAGCACCGCTTAAAATCACCGGAAGAAATTAAGTATGAAGGCAACAATTTCAGCAATCAATCGCCTCGAAAACTTGTACGTATACCATGACATTTTTCCTCATTTTATTGGCAGTGGTCTTTATCTCATCAAAACGCAGTTAACTGTCTATTTCCATCACGCATGTTCACGAATGATTTTAAACAGTGTTTCTCTTTTCAATTCGTGTTGTGATACCATTGCACAGTCAACAAAGTAAGCTAAACATAAAGTCCAAAATGGCAAATATTCTGACTGATTCTTCGAAAACCTGGATATGATTTGAAAAAGTATCAATTTCAATTGAACCTTACTGCTTCAGGTTTAAGGTTAGTACAGTGGCAAATGTTACAGTTCCATTTGCTTTTTTCATGTGAAAACGCTCATAATGAAATCTTAATGCAATAAATCTCAGACTTTAATTTTACCCTTAAACGTTCGACCAGTTTCTCGCAGCAATGGTCTCAAGTGCAATTTACGTTACACAGTTTTTTTATAAGGAAAATGTTAGGTACCTGGTGTAGACCTGTAGGGATCCGATTTCTCTGATTCTAGGGACCCCATTTTCTCTGATTGTAGGGAACCGATTTTCAATTCTAGGGACCCCATTTTCTCTGATTGTAGGGAACCGATTTTCAATTCTAGGGACCCGAATCGCGTCCCTGAAACACCTTAAAAAACCTGCGTTACAGCAAACGACCTTAGGAGTAGAAGAGATGTTTGCTGAGAAAAAGGCGAGAAAATTGTTTTTAAAGCAATCGTGATAGTGACATTTGCACCAATTTCTAAAAATGTAGATTGTTTGCACGTTATTTCAGACTGAACTTAACAGTTTTGATTTTTCAAAGTATACCACTTTAAGACCAAGTAACACAAAAAGAATATGATTGCCAGTATTTTTGACAGTGAGTAAAGATGATGGATGTTACTTATTAAATATGCATTTTATAAAAAACTGCTGGTTTTTCACTCGCTATAGAACCACAAAATAAATAAACTGGAAATCAATTTTCTACTAATCGCAAGTTCAACAAAGCAAATTTCTGAAGCAGTGAATTTCAAATAGTAATTTTTTGTTTATTTGGGAAAATCTTATACAATTGTAGCGTATTTTACGAACAAAACCGTAAGTCCTTACCAAAGGAACAAAACCGTAAGTCCTTACGCACCAAAGTAAATCTTGCAGAAAAATAAATAAATGTTTCGATTGCCATTGCCTTCTCGGCAGTCGGTTTCGTGCTGGCACTATTTTTTCAAAGTAACGATTCACGCGGATATCTGAGATACTACATAATCCAGTGACGTAGTCTGCACCGCAACCTTTGAGACTGTTACTGTCAAAAAATCCGAGACAAATACCTCAACGTTAGACAAAGAGACTCGGCTTCCTTTTGTACTTCGTTAAAACTTTCATAAATTTATCAAAACAGTCGTCCAAATTTCCGAACATGTATTTCGTAAAACTTCATACGTTTTTACTACTTTTTAAACTTTTCATCACCAAGGATCAGACCAGCAGCGAAAACGTGGACTTTCAAAGACATGTCCACAGGTCACTTAACGTCGTGAGACCAGAGCCCGACGTTCGATACCGAGACCAAGTCTGGAGGATCTATCACTACATGAATCTTAACATCCAAGAATTATAAGCCCCCAACAGCACAGACAAACTCTGTAATGCTCCTAGCCGCAACAGAGAAACGTCAAGAGTTTGTGCAATGTCGAACATTACAACAAGTGATTTTTTCTCTGATTTTACAAAATCTCAAAAATGTGGTTTTGAAAGGTCGTAATGAAGAAGTTGCTACTTATGGAATAGCATCATCATAAAGAGTGTTAAACGTAGCGTCCCGGAAATGAGGCAGTGGCTTGTAGTCGGTTCACCGACTAAAATTTCCCGAAAAACGTTAATGCGAAAAACTTTTTCCCTACAAGTTTTCTGTACCTGTTGGTACATTATATTTTCCTCTGCCATGTTGCAGCATGCTTCAAACTATATAATTTGGTACTTGAAATGTGGTTCTCAAAAACCCAACTGAAAAAGTACGCTAGTCTGTGCAAAAAAGTGCTGACTCAGTAGTCTGAGCATCTGCCGCAAAGTTCTGAGAATTGGCGTCCCATTCACATTCCAGTTGTTGCTGTCAGCAAGAAACCTCACACACCTAGTTGAGGCCATATATGCAACATACTGTATGGCAAAATATGTTCATCCAAAAACAGTACTTAAAATGAAAAACACAGATTTTCTGCACTTGCCTGGCATGGACGGTACTAATATAAAGGCAGTATACTCGATTCCTACAGTGTGCAATTAACAAAGCACGTAAATGAAATGTTTTTTACCCAAACGTTTAAGTGAATCAGTTATTCATAAATTCTTTAAGACGCGAAGTTACTAGAAACAGTTTGTTGATTTTATATATACTGCATTCAATGTGTTTTCTATAACATAATAAACTTTATTTACACACTCAATAACAAAGAAATATAATTTCATTTGTGTTGTTAAAAATGTCGGAACTTCTTTGCCCAAATTTTTTGAAATTTTGCTTAAATTTTCGACAAATCAAAACTTCTGGGGGTGCGCTTGCCCCCTGAACCTCCAGCTCCTACACCAATGCATTCACCGGCGTGCCACGATTATTGGCTCTTTGTTGCAAATTTCCGCTGAAAAGAGATAAAATCTACCAGAACATAAAACAACTTTGCATGACGTTTCATTTGAAAAGGTGAAGTTACTGCAGGAGTTAAAAAGATTCTGGGTCAAAGCGCAATCTCTAAATTTTTGAAAGAAACGCGATATCCAAAAAGTTAGTTTTAGATATAAATTTATGCAGGAGATTGTGGCGGACGACGTATATGTAATCACTGAGACATACATAAAATCACCACAAACAGAAAGCACGTTCAGGGCTGCCCTTATGTAAATGGAATGCAGTGATCTCGATGAGTGGCTTCGAATGTTAATTGCGAAGGTGGTAAATGGTTGAATGAGCTTTCTGGGTTCTCGCGACGTAGAGTGATCTTGGTGGGTGAACTCCATTGCTCTCTGAACCTTTCGAACTTCCGCAGTCTGACTGCAAGAACAGTCACGTGCATGGCTGAAATGCTTTGCCACCAATACTAACTTAGGTTTGACAAAGCATTTCAAACTCAGTCTGTGAGTATTTTGTACAGAGCAACATCTTGAACTTCAATATAACGTTGGATCGATCCAAGATTAAGACATTCCTCGTTCTCCGAGTCGTTGCTGCCTAAATCCAACAGCAAGAAATGGCGAGCATGAATTATTGATAAAGCTAGAACAGGAGCAAATGCGTCCTAACAATGAAACAGCAGTTTGTTTTACATTTATCTCTTTTGACAGGAACTTTGCTTGCTGGTCTCACCTACGTATTCTTGCTCAGAACAACGAACTTACATTAGACTTGTTTTCCTGAGGCTTTGCTGATAATACACAGCTTTTATTTTCGTTGTATTAGCCTATTTGTTTAAAAACTACACCTTGATTTTGTACTATAAAAACAAGAAAGTTGATGAAGAGGTGGAGTTCCTCGTAAAAGTTCTAAAATATTGTGAAAAACATTGGCATTTGAAATCTGCATATCGCGAACCTTTTACGGTCAAAGCTAATTTTAACTACGAACGCCAAAATTGTTACTGCATATATGCAAATTATAATATTCTCAATCAATATCGCGGACTGTCTATCACAATGAATCCTTTCCCAGATAAGAATCAGACACTAAGATCTTATGAAGGATATAGTTCACCTGCTACGTAAACATCATCAGCTCATTGCGGATTGAGAAAATCATAGTTTAATTATGGAAACCGCCAAGAGAGCTTTCCATGCGTTTTTTGCTTTTGTAATCTTGCTTCCACTTTAATATTAAAAGCAATCAACCTTCCGTACCAAGAATACGAGCAATGCAACTTCAAAAAGGCCAATGCAAAAGAAATTCACACTCGAATAGCAAAAACTGTTTTGTTGCTTTTGAATATGGGTGTAACAAGAATATCAGCAGATCGATAAGGAACGAGTTGCGCATCACTTTCTTGTGGTGGAAAGATCAATACATTTCTGCAAAGAAGGAGGCCACTGCGGTAGAGAAGCGCGAAGCAGAGCAGCACTGCGTGCGCTTTGACGTCAAAGCAGCCGCGCATTACTTTGTTCAGTAAGTGGTAACATAAGAGTCCGTGCGCTTTGGTTTCTTGCAGGGATGGAAGGTTGAGGCAACTGATGTTTGTGTTGCAATGCCTTGTTTCGTGTAAAACTCATCAAGTGCTTCTTGATTCTTGGAAATGTTGCTGTAATCAAACGTAAACAAAGTTTGCAATTTGGTAAAACTACGGATATAAAACGTAAAACTTGTTGATAACCTTATCTAAAATTAGGCAAAAAGATTCACAAAGTACGTTCTGCTGTTTGTAAATTTAGCCACAATCACTTAATGCTGTTTCAAATTATAATTAGAACACCGCCGTACGATATAGTCAGTCAAAATATTAATTGTTGACCAGTCTTAAAACAAAACGGTAACTGGTGGGTGGGTTTCCTGCTAACTGTTGGAGGATTGTTTAGCTTTTGCTAAAGAGGGAAAGATGTTCTGATGACGTATTGCTTGATAAAAGCCTTGATGAGTGGAGAGCGGATGCATTTAAACCAGTGGTTCTCAAACGTTTCCTGGTCTAGTAGTGGTTGGTGTTTTTTTTTATATCTCTGATTTACCACCTATTGCAGAAGAACTCATGGCTCAAATGTATTTGTGAGTACTACAACACAAATGAATATAAAAAAAACAATTGAATGCGAAGACTGCAACAGTTTTTTCTCCACGAGCTGGTCACTGCGGAGTACAATCTCGTTCACAGTGCATTGGAAATCATGTCCAAGTGCATCAGATCGTCCCGACGTTTGGACTTGTTGGTCATCATGAACAATAGCAGATAAACAAATTTGTTCAACACATCAGCTGCATGAATTAAGAAACCGTTGGAAACTTTTGATTACAGTGGATTCAATATTGCAAAGAGATTTTTAGCTTGCGACAACTGTAGTAATAGACTCCAATATATGTCTGACATTTACCTTTGTACATGACATGGAAGCTCTTCGCGTGCCACCTGGAAAGCCTGAGCATATCGCAATTTGAGAACCACTGGTTTAGACAGTTACCCAGACACAATCGATCTATCAGGGTGTAGAGAAGTGGGAAGACTGAACGCGCGATCAATCGCACGTAGATTATTGTCAGTGCATTGAAGGAAGGCCGGGATTTATGGAAGCCAATGAACTAATTTTGATCAGATGACAGAGAGAAATTTAAACGGCTTAGTAGGAACTGCTTACTGTGAAAATGAAGGTGACAGGCAAGGCTCAAGCTTTGTAACGGTGAAAGGTCTTTATCACAAAATAAGGTCACAGAACCTTACGAAAAATGTGAGAGTTTTATCTGAGATGTAATAGAGGATATTTGTAGCAAAAGTGTAAAGAAAAATTGTATGTCTTTCTAATGTCAGCCACAAACCCATAGTGTTCCCCCGCGCACAATGTATTTTTAAGCTACTCAGACCTCGTGCAGTTTGATCTGTATCATGCAACTTTTTGAGACTTCGTCAATGATGAAGATCATTTCATGACTAAGCTTAGATCTTCATTCATAGTGAAAGCTATGATTTGAAACTTTATCCATGATTAGAGTCAAAATCGTGAAGATTCAAAACTGATGAGTCGGAAAATAAGGTGTTCCGTAACTAGTCGAGAATGCCGACAAACAGCCGTGTTGTTCCCCGCTTTATTACAGCTCTTTCAAGAAAGCATTCTATCACTTTATTTCTTGTAAGGTAAAGATGTTTTTGCTGTGGTGTATAACAGGACGATGAAAGTTCCCTGCATCGTATGAGTAACAGAAACGTGGATGGAAATTACAGTTAAATTGTAAATTAGAAACACTACACTTTTCAAACTGTCACGTGATCCACTGATCAGAAAAATAAAACGAATTCAAAGGCAGTTATTTTCATAATGCACATTTTCTGTTTTTATTTCAACAATGTGGTTTGCATCACCTCTTACTTTTCCTTTCGTATCTCCCGTTGTATTTTCACTGCTTCACAATGAAGAACCTCAGCGTTTCCCTCTAGGTTCTCATTTTCTTTCCGCTGATATTTTGTCAAGGTTAATAAAGTTTTTCATTGTTTATCAACAAGTTAGAAAAAGGGCATTTTAGTTATTACCACACTCTACTTGCCACAAAATATATCTTAAATATTTTTTCTGTTTTTCAGCTGCAATTGGACGGTTGCAAGTATATTAANGAAAATTGGTATACTACCTGGTATGCTGGTGTGAAAATGCGAGATAGCACTGATTAAAAATTTTTGTTTATTGGGAGTAATTTAATAGTAATTGGGATTGCTACGATAACAAAAACACTGACTGTGCTGGCCAACAAGCAGGCTTTTGTTTCGCATGATTCTAGACAGCGAATTTCGACAAGAGTGTTTTAGAAAACCGGCGAAGTTCTTCCCTACAGCGAAAACGTAGTCACTTATTCTTTCTTAAATCAAACTCAAAGGTGGGTGAATCGTTTCCGCAGACAGAAATTTACAGCAGTTTTTCAACGCTTTACAGCACTGCTGTGTGTTTCTTTCGAATATTTATACCTTTTGCTGATGAAGCCACGAAAGTGTTACTTACACTTTGACAGGGACAGACAGGGTACCAACAGTAGCGTAACTAGAGGTTTGATCCAGGGGTCAAACTGTAATGAAGGGGCCCATTGGCCACCGTTTGGGATGCAATAATTAGTTCCCAAAAAATCACACATTAAATAAATATGGGCTTAAGTCTTCGCTTGTTCGCGCCAGATATATGTGGGTGTAAGTTTTCGCGCACACCCCGTTCGTTATGAATCGCACATTCAACGACGAGCTAACCGAGAGGTCGTACCAAATGGTACTCGAATAAAACAAAAATGGTTATTTATAGCGCAATACAAAGCAGGTGTTACTGTACATTATAAACACAATCAACACAGACATGCGCGTCCGCAGAAAATATTCTGCAAAGTCGACATTTTGCTTGTCCATTTCAGGCTGCTGACGATGCAATGCAAATGGGGCGTTCACATGGGTACGCGGCTTTTCAGTCTGGCCGATTCGGTCTGAGCCGTTTCGGTCTGGGCCGTTTCGGTCTGGGCCGTTTCGGTCTGGGGACGTTTCGGTCAGACTATGAAATCTTGCAGAAATCTTACATGTTCACATATTAATGCAAACATACTTAAATCAACGAGGAGTTTTATTTAAAAAACTACAAACAAGATCCAACAGTTAATCAGCATCAACATATGATTTTCATTATAATCAGCAAGCAAATTAAATCATGATCGACATTTTGCAATTAAATACAAATTCTTCAAAGTCATAATTACGATTAAGATTTAATTGCAATCATGACTCTTCAAAGTGTGTTGGTATAGCACCAGCTATAGTGACATTTCGCCTGCCTATAATCATTTAAATAAACGAATGTAATAAATTGTTTATGTACAGAAATGTCGTGACCGAAATGTCCCGTGACCGAAACGGCCAGACCGAAACGACTCAGACCGAAACAGCCAGACCGAAAAGTCCTGTTCCGGTTCACATAACGCTTTACCCTGTCTACACCACAAAGAAAATGACCCCCATGTTACGACAACAGTCCCAATGCGCTTCGTTTGCAGCAAGGTTTCTTTTCACATAGTATAAAATACGTGACTTATTGCTCTCAGCAGTCATTGTCTCGCTGCATTACCTGCCACAGATATCATCTTTCAAAAGTTACATGCGGCAAAACGCCTACTGGCGTAACTTGAAGTGAACCTTTGTTGCCATGTTAATGTAACGAAATAAAGGCCAATTTTAGAACTATCCGCTCCCAAATTTCGCAACCTGCCTCTGCAGGCAATAGCGGACATAAGTGAACCGCTTGCCCAAAATTACATGACACCACAACAGTGAACCCGGCTCTTGCGCATTGTGAGTGTCATATCGGAAAATAAACCGTCATTGCAAGAATTAAGTCAATTAAGCTGCTGACTTCAGGTTTTCTAGAAATTTTTTATTCTTAGTCCTAGTTTCCAGGTGGCGGCAAACTCCCCTTTTTACCCCCTTGCGGACACTCATGAACACAGGGGAATGTTAAACACTGAAACAGCGCACCAGCTATACATACTTTCACTTATCATCAAATAGTAACCCAGCAGTCGGAAGAAATGAAGACATTTTAACATCAGGTACTCTGAAGCAAATGGCTAAAAATGTCGGATGGAGATGCTCAATGGCGTACAAAACCATGGAAATTGTTTTGATTAAGGTATCAAATGTTTTTGTGAGATATTTTTAGCTTGAGGCGGGCAACCATTTGTTTTCATTTAATTTAAAGCACGATTTGACGGTTGGTGTTAATTATAAAATCAATTTAATTACGTATTTTGCTTGCGCATATCCTCAACATGGCGGGGTGAAAGAGTAATCACAAGAAAATGCCACTAAACACTGACTACTTTTTCAAGATATTAATTAAAACTGAGCAATAGCGTTGAGTATACTAGTCATAAATGTGAACTTTTCAGTTACTGCTACATGTGTTTTTTATTTTAGTTGACTTGTAAACTGAACATCTCCGTGGACATAGTTGTCGAAAATCAGGTATCAAAATTGCTGACCTAGAACTTCTCACGGAGCGTCTATGGCGTTAGATATTTCCTAGGTTAACATGTGGCCTTTTAAATTATATCAGTTTTTTGACGAAATATTTAAAAAAATTGCAGCGGCAAAGGCAAGAAAACTTTGTCTTTGAAGTTGGATAATGGCTAGTAGGCATTACAGACGGACCTGTTTCAGCTGAATTGTTGTTAGTAGGGGTGATGGAAGCAGCAAAAAATTATGTCGGCTTTCTGGACCTTGCAACAGAACTTTGAAGTTGCTGTTGTACTTTCTCTTTACGTTTTTGAACACCAGGTTTCTTATTTGCTTCTACTTCGTATATTTATGTTGCACATATTCGTATTTCGTTGTCAAAACTGCAATCTGTACTGCATAATCAAGATTACAAAGATCACTAAGTAAAAAATGGGATACACACCAAAATTTTTTATTGATAACGTTAGTGCCAAACTGCCATGTAGAGCGTTCGCACAATACTCAGAAAAGATTGAGAAATGATAATGAATCCGGATGTGGGATGTTTATCAGACGACTCCTGACAAATATTGCATATTGCTCAAAGTAACCAGCGGTTCCAAAAATGTTTCGAGTGTGACTGAAATCTGAGTTTGGTGGACATCTTGCGACCTAACCCTCAAACAGCGTTTGTCAACATGACAAAAATGTTGATTGTATGGATGATTTTTGGCAGTAGGTTGCCAAGTTCGTTTTCAATATCAGCACTGTACTCTTTTCTCAAGTACCTATGCTACACTACAAACAGACAAGCAGACAAGCTTGAAAAATACAACTCAGGTTTAGGTTTTGATCGCCTCGGCGCAATCCATTTTCAGACCTTTGGAGAAATTGCAACCCTTGTTTGGGTCGCGACCCATACTATGGGAACTACTGGCTTAAACGCTGAAACCTGTTTCAATTTGCAGATTTGTATCACTTAATCTCATACTTCACTTCAAAACATGGGCGCAATTTGGTGGGGGACACGGGGGACATGTCTGCCCCACTTTTTTAGATGGGGGGGACATAATATNCCATGTCCCCCCCATTTTTTTCTCTTAGGGTTTGTATTCCGAGAAGTTTCAAAACTTAATGTGACGTTTGTCACGTTTTGTGTGAAGACTTTTTCATGTTAGATGTTACACATAGCCANGTTGATGTTGAAACAGAGTTTGACTTGGTNTCACTGATTCNGATATTTTTATAAATTTTTACTTCAAAAATTATTTTTAGCATTTTGCAAGTTTCTAGAGATCGCAAAAGATTGTTAACTGCCTCTGTCCGACATTTATCCAGTGTGGTTTACTGTAAGAAAGGTCACTGTCTTGAAACAGTGAAATTTAACGGCTGCTCACGTGAGAGACCACAGTACAGTCATGATTTGTTTCGTGCGAAAACGTTGGCTAACTGACTTTACTGTAACGTTGGTTGTCACGTATTCAGAAATAGACAGCGTAAAATTTAAAGATGCAGGTGTATAATGTTAGAAAGTTACATTTTCAGGCAAACCTCTGCGAAGTTTTTGCCGACGACAAACAGTAGCACTATTGTGGAGACTTAGTTTTAGGGTGGGCAGTTTTGCAAAAGACTGTCTTCAACCATTAGTAAACAGGATTTCTATCAAAACTTTAGAGAGGTATTGACCTAGCTATATATTGTCCTATAGCTCAAAACTTAATGACTTGACTAGGAATAAAAGATAGCTTATATATTTCGCCTTATTTTCTGTATGTCACGACAAAGGTGACCAGCAAATTCAAAAGATATTTATACCCACAATGCAGCGATGTTTTCATCCAAGTGCGAAACATTTGCTTTACATGTAACCTACGCATGGGTGGCGGAACTATTTTCAAAGTGGCAGGCACAAATGCATGTCAAAAAAACTAGAAAATTTTTGTGATTTGAATTGGCAACTGTGACATCACGAGCACTGAAACATGATGTCATTAACTTTTGTCAACATGTTTAAGCAATTTTATTCAAAAGTTGATAAGCCCTCAACGACCCCTATCTACACAACACCCTACGCTACACTGACTTGAGCACATAAATGTAACTAGTTGTTCTTAATGTTTGTAAAGCCACATCAGTGACCCACACCAAGCGAATCTATGGCAATTTATTGCGTAAGGAAACTAGTTTCGTGTGTTACACATCTTCAGTCCTGCGCAAGAGTCGACATATGAAACA
>JGI24022J15233_10001302_pt1 | contig 20318 bp, 12 predicted proteins | sample Ectturendosymbi2_FD_15233 | JGI IMG/M metagenome (IMG submission 15233) | reverse complement strand
CGAAATGAAGAGCTGTTTGCGCCCCTGATATGAGACATACATATGCAGCAATCTTGTTTCAGCAGTACGTCCTCCAACCAGCATTCCTCTTTCAACGGCTTCAACACATATATCGACTCCATCTGCAGCTGGTAAGAATAAACATTTAATCCCGTTTGGTCTTCCGTCGATCTGCTTCCAAATGTTTTTGAAGCCGTATTTAACAAAACCTCTTTCGGATAATGATTTTTTTCGCTGATCAGAAAATTGAAAACTGGAAAGGTTGCTGTCTTTACATCAACTGAAAAAAATCAATTCAGCTAAACACAATAGTACCGCAAGTTAAAAATAAAATATTCGTCTAATGGTAATACAAAACTGACAACCAAATGGTTTGATCATATTGATAATGACCTTGCTTTCTTTTTTCTCTTACAGCACCATCGTGTGTTTATGGAAAATGGACAAGATTCTTTGACCGGGATGACCCCTCTGGCGCTGGTGACTATGAAACCAAAACATTGCTGCTTAGCGCATACCCGTTGGAAATGTGCAACAACGCAACAGCATTTGACGCTCGGTTGGTTTCGACCAATGCTTCATACGAAACATCTGGCGAAATAATCACAGCCAATCTAACGCATGGACTTTCCTGTGAACTGTCCAAAAATGTGTTCGGTTGCTCGGATTACAAAATCAGATTCTGCTGTCCGCATGGTAAGAACTGTTTCTGCCATGATGACTGCACAGTAATTATTGAAAATGAATTAACTCATAATCATTGATTTTCTGTTGCGATTCTTAGCAATCATATCTGTGTTTCCAATAGAATATTTTAAAAATCAGGGCATATTCTATGCAATCGTAAGGGCAACCTCAACTCTAGCATGATTTTTAAACAAATCCAGAATGCTAGCATAATCTGATATTGAAACAGCAAACTGCTGAACTTCTAGAAAAATGTAAATCTCTTACGGAAAAATCAGCTCATGGTTAAAGGGCGTAATCATAAGATATATTAAATTTCTCTTTCACGGGGAGTGATGAAATTTTAACTGGAAATTACTGATAGTATGGATGACGGTTTGAGAGATTATTCGCACGATGAAAACTAAGTTCGTACAATTTCTATTTGAATGAGGCTCCAATCAGATTCTAGTGGACTAAGATTTCAGGACTGAGGACTTGTGTGGAGTATTTCCTGTGACAAAGTTGCCGATTGATTAGACTTAATCGTCTTTGTGAAGACCAGTTACTCAAAGTGCGTATTTTAAATTTGAATTTATTTCCGCGCAAATGCAGATGTTATTAGCATATAGTTAATTGGTAGCAGCTGAGAACGAAAATCAACTTTTTGACGAATTGTTGCCTTATAATTTCTGCTCAATGCTGTACAATGTTTAAACCTACGTTTTTGCCATTTCTGTATTCAATCGGTTAAATGCTTTGTTGTTTGTCAGTACCCCGATGTACAACTGGTAGTTGGACTCGCTTTTTCGATGGCGACAACCCCACTGGAACAGGAGACTACGAAACCACCGAGATTTTATTGAGAAACCATCCGGGCGAAATGTGCAGAAATCCAACATCTTTTGATGCTCGAGTCGTTTCGACGAATGCTTCCTTCGACACAGTTGGTCAAGTCCTTCAAGTCAACCTCACTCATGGCATTTCATGCATAAACTCCGATAATACAGGAGACTGTCTTGATTACAAAATTCGATTTTGCTGCCCAACACGTGAGCGTTGCGCTTTTGAGTCAAGTTTCAATGTTCAGCTTTTACAACTTCATATGATTATTGAGTCGTTGGTGATACAGTAGCTTTCATGGTACATATTAAGACAAAAGCTGCAAACCAAAAAGGAGTGAGCCTTCGCCAAAATGTTTTTCATCAAAATAACGTTCGAAGACTGAAGTATGGCGTGAAATGCTCTTAACTGAAAATGCCTAAATCCTAAATTGTTTGCCTTTGCAGCTACAGCAGCACCGGTAACTTCTCCCCCATCTCTTCAAGCAACATTTTCGAATTTTACTTCTACTGACAGCAGTAGCATTACAGGTAAAGTTCATGGATTGCTTCAAACCACAGATTTTCGAAACATGCGTAAAAAGGATTGCGTGTCTTAATTTGTATATCAGACAATGAACGTAGATGATAACCTTGCTGGTACGTTCAAATGTTTGTAAACAGTTGCTGCTTAAATCAGGGTCGAGTACAGTTTTTGTACTGCTAGGCTATTCAGCGGTAATAAGCTGGAAGACAGACTAGGCCAGTAGAAACAAGGAGTCCAAAGAATAATAAACGAAAAGGTGTTGTTAGCCAAACCGCAAAAAATTGCTTTAATATAAAAAATAAAAAGGTGTCATTAGCCAAACCGTATCGAAATTTATATTCTTACAACTTGACATGGTACAGCTACGAATCCTTAACGTTCAAATATGACTTACGCTTCGCAAATATGATGCACATCTACTTCACAAAGGCAAAGGAAACAGTTATTTGGCAATGTACACAACAGCAATATGCAACCTAAAGTTGATTTCAAACAGCGGCCCAAATAGCGTATGGAAAAGTTGCACTGATAGTCAACATCAATACTAGCTTTTATGTCTTTCTTACAACTTGGCAACAGACTACGTGCTCCCTTCGAAAGACCACCGTATTTTTCATGGCAGTGTGACTTTCCGATACCTTCGCAAAAAACATGCTCCCTTTTGTGGACCACTTTGCCAGGCAGTGTGACGTCATAAGACGTGATTGTGCCCTAGGGTAATATTTCAAATACAAATGTATCTGACTTTTGTTTATCAGAAAGTACATAAAAAAACGCGTCTTGTGATGTCTTCAATGACACCATATCCCTAGTGCGATCGGGAATGATGAGCGAATTGCCTCAAAACCCAAACGTTTTGGGCTTTCTGCATTTTTTTTTTGTGTCGATTTCAGTTTTATAATGTTTTGAAATCTATCAAGAATAAAAACCATTGATAAGTAGATTTGCGGATTTTCAAATGAATAAACTGAATTGTTGATAAAAACAACTGTCATAACCTTTCTTTTTGAACTTCCGTAAAAGAATGGTGAATCTAATTTCTCCATTTTTATTGCAGGTCAGGCAATAAACTCGATAATTGGCTCCCAGACACGGATTCTTGGGACAGTATCCAACTTTTACTTTTACAAATACGTGGCAAGCAATCAATTCGCTATTCCCGACGGTGGAAGAGATATGTATGACTCCGGAAACACGGTAACAAACAACCATATTTGATGAACGTTTGAAGTGAATTTGAAACCGTTCTCAAGAAGTAATTTTAGGCAGATAATTTTAGTGTTGTACAATGATGAATATATAATTTTGTTACTCATTTCAGGTAAGTTTCTTTTACGTGAAACCCATGCACAATGCTAGGATAACGTACCTGAATCCACGTTTCTGAAAACGTATGGTGCATGTGGATGACTTTGCCGAAAGACAAACTATAGTAGAGCTTCCTAATCACAAACAATTATTTGTTTCATTCGACTTTGTTTAACCAGCACATTTAACATTTAACTTTTTTCTTGTCGTTCACGCCTGTGATGGGACGACTCAGCTAACTGTGACTCTTTTTCAAATACATACGCAGTGTTTATAAATGGTGATCCAACAATTTTCGTTCATTTTTTTCTTTTGTGGAAATTATGGGAAGATAACGACTGCTTCTTTTCTTTGGTTTTCAATAATTATTATGAAGTTTGAAAAAGATATAAGTAAATATTTTGCATTAAACAAAAGTACAGCTGCACACCTTAAGTGAATTGATCACCTATACTATGTCATCATCAACAATAAAATTTGTATTGCATATCCAAAAACCCACTGGAAAAATCAGAGTTATTTTTTTTGGATTTTTGGCGTAATAAAAATACATCAATGTGTGAATAGGATTTATCGATGTCCTTGGCTGACTTCAAAATCTTTGCCTTAAGTTAAACGTGTTAACACGTACGTAAATTAAAACTTCCTTAAAATGTGCTGACATTACGTTAAAATTGCTTTCCTATGTACTGGTTGTGTGATATATAATGTATTTTTTGTCTGCAGACACGAAGTCCGTAGTACAAACACACTCTTTCTGTACAGAGGAGGTTGATAAAAACGTACAGAACAGAACGTTTTACAACAGCATTGGAGGCTGGATCACAGGGTTACAGACACATTCTTAAGACTATTGTGCCGTATGGGCCGTAACATTTGGCACAACACTACTGCAGAGTAGGAAGCTAATTCCTAAACAGGTCAAGGCCAGGTAAAGTACGAATGCGTTGTGTCATGACACACCCTCAAACGAACAAACACTGCAATGTTCGGGAGCTCAGCCACGAAGTAAAATGCGGTTGTAGTGTTAAGAATAAGGACGAATACAAACAATCGGACTGCGTTAAAGCACGTAACCATACGTTTTTAGACGTTCTGCATCTTTCGAGAAACAAGTACTTGGTTTTTCGTATCAATGCTTCGAATGTAGGAATGTTACATTGAACCTGATGGTAACTAACACTCACTCTCCAGGGCAGGTTGTATGGAGTTCTGCATCCAAATTTGTAACCCACCAGCAATCTTTGCATGCATGACTTTCTGAAATTACACCATAATTGTGGTGCATACATGGGAGTACAAAAAGAACGGAAACGTAGATTTTTAAATGCATTTGAACATTGGGAAAAAGAGGCTCGCAGCTTGTTTGCTCCACGTTATTGGTATCGCAGTTGTCTCTGAATGTCTTTGTCATCTGAGAGCTCAGTATCCAGTACAACTCCTAGATATTTGTAGTTCTTAACAGATTTTACGTTTTGACCACCCAGTGTCAGTAATGAGGTGACTATGCTTTTTGCATTCTTAGCCTTATGTGTCATACAAACAGTTTTGCTGCAGTTGAAAGTAAGTCCATGCGATTCTGCATAAGCCTGACCCACATCATGTATGCTTTACAATCCTCGTACACTTGGGCGAAACACAAAAATATCGTCAGCAAACATCAAATGATTTAATAAGACTTCACCAATGTAACACCCTGCTTAAATCATTGGATAAATCATCTAACTATACAGCAAACAAGTATGGACTCAATACTCCCCCTTGTGTAACCCCACTAATCACATGAAACGGTTCAGACAAATGCTTGCCCCTTTTTCTTTGTATCGCTTGTTCCTTGTACCAGTGTTTCAGTAACCGCAAAAAATGCATTGGCACCTTTCTTTGAATTAATTTCTCAAATAATTTCATGTGTAATACTTGATCGAATGCTTTTGAGGCGGCTAAAAAAAACAGTATGCACTGATGAACCATAGGTTACGAAATATGATACAGTTGCTTCAACAAAACTGTACATTGGTCACTACCATGACCAGCCTTAAAACCAATTGATTGTCTCTGGTTCCAAGGAATAGAGAGATGCTACATAAAATGAATTGTTCAAGTAGCTTTGACATCACAGCGGCAACTGCCACAGGGTCTGTAGTTTGTTGTGTCAGCCAAACTCCCATTTTTGTTTTTGTATATGGGAACTATAGTTGTGTTTAATCAGGAATTGGGTAGGAAGCCGTGAACAATACACATATTAAACAATAAGCTGAGAAAAAACGTAGAGATTCACCTGCATACAGCAAGTGCTCTGCAGAAATAAAATCAGGCCCTGGTGCCTTGTTCAAGGGCAGCTTTTGATGCAGTAATGTCAGCGAAACAACAGAACACATGGGCATTCCATTACTCAGATAGTTTTCCTTGCAGTCTATGCTATGCCCCACAAACTCTGCGAACTCATTGGCAGAGTTATTTGAATTAGCATTACGTAAAACTTTTCAACACAACTTTGTTTTGTCGCAATTGCAACAAACGTCATTTCCCTTGCGATATTGCTTCGTTACGACTCTTCTTGTGCTTTAGTTCATTCGACATCATTTTCAGTGTTTTCCCTTTTACTTACAATCATGGTTTTCAGAAGCATTTTACACACTACTTTGAAATACACCATTTGTTGCCAATACTTTCGTTGTTTGCCAATACTTAACCACAAACTTTGGTGCTGCATCGTTGAAATCGCTTTTGTTAATTCAAAATGCAAATGCAGTTGAAAACGTCGACCCAGTAAACTGTTAAAACATTGAAATTGGAATGAAATTTCATAATGAGCGCATCCTTGCGTGTCTTTCAAAAATTTAGAGGCAACTTGCTCATTTTGCAAATTCGCTAAATATTGAATTCTTATCTAAAGCATGAAAATAGTAGAATAGTACAGTTATGTGATATCTCGTGTGTAAGCCTTGTTTTTTGAACGTGTTTGCACCTTTGCCACTGGCGGAATACTTTGGAAAAACAACATGGAAAACTAATTTATTCGTTTGTTTATTTTAATAGGTGAAGAAACAATTGTGCGATGTTGAAATCTTATTTTTCTAATATTCAGGTTCGCATTAGTGAAACCAACTTTCAGCCACTTAAATACAACACAACGAACAGGTAGTCATTCCGGGAATGTATTTAATAACATGATTACAAGATTTAAAAGTCATGAAAGTGTTGTACAAATCAAATTTTATCAACCTAAACAACCTAATATCATAGTCGTTTTTTTATTTTTCCTCCGATGAATTTTGCATAAAAGTTTTTTGCTTATTTATTTTTTTCCTTCAGGACAGGCGAATTTGAAGTTTCTGTCTATGCCGGGTATCCGTTCACAACTTTGATCTGGGTGAAGAACGCAAGAGGCGCCTCTCTTAATTACACGTTGAGAGTAAGTGTTAAGAATAACCTTAGTTTCCCCGATTCTTGCTCTTGACAAGGTTTGTAAGTATTGTGAATTTACAGAAGTTTTTTGGCTCTGCAAACTTCGGTTAGGATTGAAGTTTGTTTTGCGGAATAAAACTCTGTCATCGAATTAATTCTTGCTTCATTTTGTCTTCATGTAAAGGTTTTTTTAGTGATAAGAGTTTATCGAATTAGATTGTTGCAGATTTTTTAATGCGTGGCAATAATTTTTCTGCCGTTTTTCTTTTCACAACCATTTTGCAGTATTATCGCGAGAAGTGACATTTAACAGCAGTTACCAAAATGAATTCCATAAAAATATATTATCGAAATGGATTAGAGTTTGTTGCACTTCAGCTACAATATAATTTAAGCATTGTGATCTGTCTTTTTTCACTAGTGATAGTCTTTTGTTAATACATTATGAAAACTGAAAAATAGGATTTTATTAAATTAATGAACTTAATGGAATGACCAATTTTGCAAAGATTATGCAGTTCAATCAAAAACCTATGATTCTTAACATTCGCAATGGCAAATTTAGGTTATGTTGTACTTAACATGATCTTAATTGTTTTCTTTTAATGGCAGGTCACTGGCAATGCGGGAGCCGATGGTGCAGGGTATAGTAGAACAATGAGTGGAAATATAACAAGAAATGGAACGCGATTATCATATCATGTGTATCAAATTTATGAAGCTGGAACAGACCCTTCGATATGTGAAGTTTATTTCACGCTATGGAACGAGGTGCGTTTAGTTACTACATTACTATCAAACAACAATCCGCTGAAGTGTGACTGTATTATAAGTGCAGTGCACATACGTTTGTCTTATATGCACAGGGGCGTAACGAGGTTAGGTGGCGCCTGGGGCAAGAAGCAAGTTTGGTGCTCTCATGTTCGGACCTGAGGTTTTTCGGAAGCAAATTTGCTGTGTTGAAGAAAGTACTTGTGATATTTTTTGGAAATTTCGGCGCCTCTCGCAGTTATTCGGCGACCCTATAAAGATTTGGTCCCCGGGGAATTGTGCCCCCTTGCACCTCCTTCGTTACACCCCTGTATATGCAACTATGTGGCGGATGCATTGAAGCTTATCTAACTTTACCAATGACGACAAGTAAAGCATTTCTGTTTTCAGAAATTTTATTATTGTTTCAAGCAATATGTGGTTACGTTAAATGGAAACTATATGATACAAATGGACCCACATGCTGCGTAATATTTGCACCTTCCTAACAGACTTTTTTCATTACCACAAATAAACCACCAAAATCCGGTTCTGAGCATAAGATTCATGTATAGGAAGAGTACCGTATTGATTCAACGCATTTGCCAAGGAAAACAAGGAAATATATATAAATAAACCATGTCGATGGAACCAAGCTCACATTTAATTATATGATGTTTGTTCTTTTGGCCCATTTTGTAATTTTGAATATATATTGTTTTGTCTTAGAACACTTTTTTCTGGTAATGTTTTTTATATCGTGAAACAATAGAATGAAGTTGATTTGGTGTAATGGTACACTTTGAAACGGATCTGTCTCATTTTAGCAGTCATTTAAGTGACTCTAGTCATTTTTCGTCGCAGCATAATTTTCTTCGTGAGGATTAATGTTCGGATCAATAAATATTTCTCAAAAATAACCCAATGTCATGATTGATTTCAACCCTGATTTTTCCTTCATTACACGCATCTACGTCTTTTCACTTTTATTATCATGTAGTGTAAAAAATCTACTCATCAAGATGTTCCGCTCTTGTTTGTAGGAGTGGAACTCTGTTCCTCCGGAATCAGCAAATCTGGTTCAAAAGTATCCTTCTGGTCGGAACGACCTCAACAATAGCTTTCAAGTTGTTGGTTCAATGCAACGCATGTTTATTGGATATACATTGCTCTCAAAGTAAGACCAAGTGTTTTCCTCCGTAAAAGAAATGTATTTCAATATTTCAGTATGAATATTGCTTCAGCGACACACAAGCAGAAACGATTAACGTGCTGCGACATCTAGGCGAGTTTTTGAGGTGTGGCACTTGTCGTTCAGTATCAGCAATAAAGTAAGCCTGGCACAGCACAATGAGGTTACGTGTGAACTTCAAATGAATGAGAATGTAGAAATTCCTAGTGAATTACAGTTAGGAAAGGCCGGAACATACCGTGCTGACTTGCGCTTTCCATGTTATTTTCGGAGTGAGTAGTGGAAGAAATTCGGAGTGGATAGTAAGAAGAATTTTTTTTTATTTCGATTTCAAATTCTTAGAAGCAGCTAACAACAAGTTTTTCGAGACATGTATAGATGCATATGCGCATATGCTTGCCTATATACGTACATCTGCATGCCTGCAAACCATATTCATTTTCAGATTCATACGTTGTTTTTTATGAAACCAATTAACGCGCATCAACAATGAATGGTTCTATGGGTCTGGTTCCGATTGTTGTGAAATGCACCTAGCTTAGAGTTGGTTAAGAGCAACTTCATCTTTGTGTATGACAAAAAAACTTTCAAAGCAAACGTTCAATAAAATTATGCAAAGCACATGTTCGTGAAATTATACACTTTGCTTGAAGGATTGCATGTTTACATTTGCAAGTTGAATCTTTACAATTCGATTTTAAATAGTCTAGCGGTGACTGCCTGAAGACGTACAAAAGTCTCAAACCTTTATTAACAAACTTCATAATATACTGTAGTAAACAAAAACAACTATGAAAGTGCAAACAATGAGTTCGTCCCTGCACTGTACATAGTCATCAGGCGATCTGCCACCAAACAAAAGGTTTAATATGTCAAGTTTGCAGAAAAGGCACAAGCTACAACTACTTTTCCCATTATTCTATTTTGTTTTTAGAGATACAACGCTTGGTAATTTTCTGAACGTATGACCATTGTTTGCAAGTGTTTATTTTCCTAATTGTATGTGCATTAAGCTATTTTTATGATAAATGAAACATTTCTTCACTCCTGCTATCAGTACCTCTTCAAGCGTACTAACAGCATATTCTTCCGCATGCCATAGAAAGCATGCAGATGATTCAGTAAAAACGGCAGTATAACAGATTTAACGAAAATATAACCTTCCAAGCGTGAAATGGATTTATAACAAAACCTCACTTTCAGGAGAGGGCGATATTCGCATTCTTCTGGTTATCGCTTTTACTCATATGATATCGAAGGAGTTTTACGACGAATGATGGATGCAATCCAGCAGGCAGTTGGTAAGTGCATGAATATGCCTATACTTCTGTGACCCACCAACTTACTTTATAATAACATTTTACTGCATTTTACAGTGCTTCCACCAACTTCATTCCAGCAAATACAAGGTATCGGCCTAAAGCTAAGACATTTTTTTCACAATGGCTAAGTATATTTTGCTTTGTATCTAAAAAGTAACAAATAAATTGGTTTTAGAGAAAAAATGCAAAAACGCATTCGATTACTTTTATGCAATAAGAGCGATTGTGTCCTTTCATAGCATATATGTGAGCATTTCATATTCATGTGTGAAATGGACCCGCTGATCTGTTTGTTCTTTTTTTTTCTTGTGTCTTGACAAGCTAGCAATTGCTTCATTTCACAAACTTTTATGCAAATTACTTTTTGCAGACCTCGACTTCCTTCCATCCTGCACCGTTTCCCACGCTGTCCGTTCTGTGTTTCGATGTGAAAAAATATTTAAGGAACTTGTTGATTACGATGGACCCAAAACGTGCAGGTGACAAACTGAACTGATGCTCTGTTGTCATAGATCCATTTAACTCTTGTACAATCTTCGTCTATGCAACTTCCAACGCCCACACATTGACGTTTATGTTTTGTGCGATGTATTAACTTGGGAATGATGCTAGACTGCCACAAACGTGTCCTAATGTAGCACAATGTTTTTGCAATCGATCATAACCAGTTGTCATTTGTCTCAAACGTTTTGACCCAAACCTTTTCTTTTACATGATCATGTGGTTCTAGGTATAAACAGAACCAGCATTGTTCTTTGATTTGAAGCTAGGTTATTTTGGCGATTTGAAATATACAATGTATCATGATCAAGACCAGTTTGACAGAGTACGGAGTAACCGCATGATATACATATATTTTTCACATTCAGTAACCAACCACTTTTAATGTTCAACTGAAACGCAACGCTCGAAAATTTATTGAAATCATACAGTTTGCTACCATATCGACATGAGACCAAATATGCAACAGCTGGCTGACTTATATACCATCTGAATGCAAATGCATAAGCAGAAACTTTTAACGATCATATTAGTGATGCAACTGTAGTGATCGAAATCACTGCTCGCGGCCATTTATTCTTCAAACATGTAGAACCAATTAAGCTGATGCAGCGTTAATTATTCAAAATTTTTGTGAAGCATTTCACTTTTTTAAATTCATTTGTATTTTTCGCGTGAAGCAAGATCTAGCGATATAACCACGAGGTCAACAAATCAATTAATGCAAAAGAACAAAACCCATGAAAATTTGAAGGAGCGTCGTTTACACACAGAAAAAAAGAAAAAACAAAGATGTTGCGCATTGGCCAGCGATCGTTGAAATAATTGCAATCGGAAACGATAGCTGGTGACGTCACACTTAAATGAGAACCTTGGTTTGATTGAATGACTCTACTTGCTGCGATATCGCGGCATTATGAAGCTCCCTTTCGCTACTGAAAGCGACAACGTTTGTATAGAAATTATTAACTAAAAATTGCTTGAAATCAGGACACAGAAAATGGTTATGAAATGGAGGTAACCTATGATGGGATTTATCAAATGCTTTTTCACTGCAATTCAGAATTTACCAAACACATGTTTTAAGACAGTTCATACAACCGACTTCCGAAGAACCAATTCTAATTTAAAATCCTGAAAGACCCAAGCAATCTTGGAAGCATAATGTTCTTGCAACGAGGTTGTGTCCTCCAACTTTGAAATAGGATTTTCTGTTAATATTTTGCAGGTTTTTGATTTATTTTAATGCTAGCTGACAGGTTCAGACGGTCACGAGAATGAAATGTAATACTACAACTTTGCATCTCGGCAGAAAGAAATTGACCAGAGAATGAGAAAATTTGAGCAATTTTCATAACAGCCTTCGTTTGCAGTTTTCTGAGAAAAGTTTCAAATTTAAATCAATTAAATTCATTTCTCTATTTCCGCTTGCTCACTACAGAAATGCCAGTGTTTTGATATTCCTCATTAGCTTACCTGCAATTAAGATTTGGTAGCAACTCAGTCGTTAAGAAATAATGTCTATGCGTCACACGCTGAAACATAATGTGCCACGACCGTGTGGGTGCGTGCACTTCTGAGTAATTAAATTAATCGTTAGTTAAAATACGAATGTATATGGAAAGCCCACTATGCCTTATGCCGATACTGTTTTTTGTTGCAGGGATATTTTACAGCGAGTCTTCCATTGCTCAGCCATGCAGGTATACCAATGCATGCAAGGGCTAGAAAAGAACAAGCTGGATTCGTTTAACTTCACAGGCTTCAACTCAAAAGTAAAATTCTTAATTTCTTAATATTTTCAGTAATTAGTATGTTGAGGATAAAACAATATTTGCTTGATCAATAGCGCTAGCCTTCTTTGTTTCAGCGATGGGGTGAAAATATTTTAAATCACAGCTTAAAATATATTTAGGTGTGTTTACTATTACCACAGACCACATGCAACATAGAGCTTTTATTTTCGTCTGTTGCTTTTAGGTAGTTTTATTAAGTATATGGGAGCATTTCGTGTTTTCGCAGGTCTTCGATTGAAACCTAGCTGGCAAAAAAATTTAAACAAGAAAATCTAAAATTGCCAAACATTTGGAATTGATTTGTTGCAGCAGGCAAATGTTCCCCATACGCCGAATTTATCAACTACAAACGAAGCTACAAATTATTTTTAATATATCCTCATTGATGATTTTTATTGTTATTGCATTGGAGTGAAAAAATCGCTATCGCTACTACCGGAACGTTTCAGCTGACGACTACTATCATTTGGCGTGTGAACACTTTGTGCATAGATTCTTGGAAACAAATAGAAAGCTAAACATTTTTATCAAAGGCCAGCAAAAATGTTTGAGACAATGGAAAGTTACTTTTAGGCAATGACTTAATTAAACTATTTAAAAAGTAATATAGATGCAAAATCTCAGAATGGTAGAGTTCTGAACTTAGAAATTGCTGAACCATTGAAATGCTGGTATCGATAAAAGCTGGGTCGGTATCCCTACAATTCCAGTGGCAATGTCAAAGTCGAGAAAGCGTTACATATCTAGTACATAATCTGAAAATAAACACTTCAGAAAGAACGACTTATTGCATATCCAAAGATATTCCTTAGAGCAGTGACGTTGCACTTACATGACACACGAAATCACGCATGTGTTTCATCATCAAATAAAAAGTATCATGGTTTCACGTATTACTTGTTCCGTATTCTCCACAAAGCTAAGTGTAAATCGAAAGAATTGTTCTTTCACATCAAGTGGGGTTTACTGGTGCTTCAGTTTGTTAGAAGACAAAACTAAGTAGTGAATAAAGAACCGTTGGTTGCATTTCTTTTTCAGACAATCATGACTTTCCTGAGAAACATCAGCACCTCCAGTGAAGGCAAGAGACATCGGTCACTTGAAACCTTTTGCCATCGCTCTGAAATGGGTATGACGTATCCTCACAAAATACACCCACTCATACGAATGTGCAACAATAGCTATTGGGACGACTTGTTAGCAAAAGTCACGAAGTTTCTCTACAGTTATTTTTGGGCAAAAGACAATACGGATACTTGCAAGTAAGGAAATGTTTACGATATTTTTCGCTATTGTAATATAATGCATCTTTTTCATTTAGCAGTTTTGCCTTCCCTTGTCTTCCATTTAAAATAGCCAACAAATGTCTTACAATCACTTGAAATCGTGTGCAACCAATCACCTTGTAGACTGCCTTTTTTGTCATAACAATAAAATCAATTTTCAGAGAAGTTTCTGAGAAGCGGATGGAAAAGCAAAAAACGCCCGCAGCATACTGCTGAACGATGCCTCTCGTTGCTTTTATAGCAGTGGTTCCGAAATTGTAGAATGCGTACCACTCAGGAAGGCCTTCAAGGTGGTACGCGTTATGATTCCTCACAGATAGGACGTGACCCACAAATGGTACGCGATCAGAAGAAGTTTGGGAACCACTTTTTTATAGTAATACCCACTGAAGTTGTCTTATGGGGTTTACACTGCGTGCGATTTTGAATAAATATCAACCTTCACACAGGTAACATCAGTTGTCAATTCTCCGACAGAAGGTGTTTCGTAAAGAAAATTCGTAGGTAGTTTGGTAAGCCGTATTTTGCACAATATGACTCTTACGTCTTGTACGACACTGTACCAGAATCTCCGCCAGAAAGTCTTTAATAGGGAGGCTTTACGTTTGTGCAGGAGGGCTTGACATTCTAAAATTTTGTCGAAAATCCACTGATGTAAAGTGTTTCATATTTCAATTTGGGGGGGCCTGGAGCTTTGTTTGGGACTAAGCCCACCAAAGCCCCCGTGGCGACGGGACTGCACTGTACCCCTACCAAACCTCATGACGTTGAATTTCGCGTCAAGTTGGCGCATTTGAAGATTTTTACATTTCTGAAATGCAAAGCAGGGTTGCGGAGTCGGAGGTTAAATGTCCGATTCCGACTCCAACTCCGATCTTTCCAAAATTTCCGACTCCGACTCCTTAGTATAGCATGAATGCAGTTTGGCTGTCAACAATTTGGTAGCAACTAGCAATCAATGGAAATCGTCGTACACAGTAAGAATTCGCTGTTTCAATAAAAATTTCAAAAGAAATTGTAATATTTTACTAGGCACGAGTTAGAATTCTTATTTTAAGAGTGCGATGTATAAAATGATTCAATTGGACTTATGAAGTCGAAGTCGGATAAAAAATCCGACTCCAACTTCAACTCCTAATGTTCTTAGGAATCCTACTCCAACTCCATCCTAAAACCTCCTACTCCTTGCGGCTCTGGCTCCGACACCGCAACCCACATGCTGAATCTTCACACTCAGTTTGTCCGAAATTAGGCCTTAATGGATTGTTTTTGAAAACTCACTCCTCACTTTTCTAACTTTATCCTGCTTGTGAAATTACGTTATCAGTTGTTGATGTTTGACCAACGCATAAGCATTTTTGGCCAAGTGTTGGAATAATGGAGTGACGGTTCGAGACCGACTTCATACTGGGAACCGTTTGAAACGTTCATTTTCGGAACATTTTTATCCTTCACGGCGTTTCATCTTCAAAGTGGAATATTTTTCTCACGCATAAAATAAGTCAGGTTTGGGCAAACGTTTTAGTGCAAGAGCCACATTCAAAAATTCGCCTTTCCAAGGGACCACACTGTATGTGCGGAGAGATTAATTTTTAGGCAAGGGTTTATTAAAGCCCTGCATTCACCTTCAGGTTTTTTCTCGTAAGATGGCCTTGAACTCAGCGTTTGGGATGAATCTTTTCTAATGATATTAGCTAATCAATTAAAAGCATATATGTTGGTCACACCCGCAGAATAAAGCATGATATGAATCATACAACAACGGTAAAACGAGGTCCGCAGTGCATTTCAACTTCGATCCGTGGAAATCAATTCAGTGAGACGGTAAAACCACGTCTAAAGTTTCCAAACACACCTAGCTTGATATAATCTCTCTCTTCCTCCAAAAAAGCGATTATGACTTCTCTGCAGAATGCTAAACCTTTTTTTTTGTTTTTTTTTTAAGTCCTGATTTGTTTTGTTTTAGGGCATTCGAGGAACTGCAATCATGGTTTGTCAATGCAACAAAAACACGCTGTTTATTTGATCAATCAAACTCAACCTGGAGCCGATCAGAGCGAAATTATTTGAAGAATTTCTTCCAGATTACAGCAAACACTGTGAACAAACTGAAGATTACAGCTTGTTCAGGTAAATCGGCTGCTACATGCTGTATGAGGCATCTTTACTTATGTGAATAAAACAAAGTAGAGTTACGTGCCGTAGTGGAAGAGATCGCACACCACATTCATTTCATAAATTGCGATGTGAATTTCGCAATGAAATGCCTGAAATAGGTTTCCATGAAACCATGATTTTTATGATAATTTCTTCTAACCGTCCACTCTTTCAAACTGTGTGTGTCAATACTTAGCTTAAATTAACCGAAATTCACAATAGCTGTAAAGCATCAAAGTTGCAGCCGCCATTACTTTCAGCGTCTGTATTAATTAGGGGCTGTCCCGAAAATAAGTGAGTTTACCTCAATGTTGAAAAGTTTTGATGGTGTTGTTCAAATTTTGCACTTTGTTTTGCGTTACAGAAAGTGAAATACGCTATGAATTTAAAGATTTTGAATTTCTTCTGTTCACCAGCAGGTATGTATGAAGCTTGTTTTGCGTTTCTAATGCCAAATGGTTACTGTGCGAAGAGTAAGTCTTGATCTAATTGTTGTTGTGAATTCAAAGACACTGTCGCCTGAAACTTAAAAAATTATTTGGCTCCGATGAAGGATTTAAAATTACAGTACTTATGCTTAACTGCCAGGCTGGATTTGACAAATCAGATTAAACACCCTTTTTGGATTGCGAACGGTCTTCCATATTGTTGGTTGTAACGTAATTTGTTTTAAAATTCGTGTTTGTATGAGAAATACTGAAACACTTTTTCTTCCGAAAAAAAGGCGGTTTGTATTGTGCAAGCTCTGGTTGCGTTTAATGCCAAATACAAGGATCCTTGTATTAACTGATGCGTTAGACTAGCGTTTATTGGTTAGTCGCATTATGCAAAGGCAACCTGGATAAGCTGAATTTCAAGTTAAACACAGCCTACTTGTCAGATTTTCGCTGACGTAGAATTATGGTCAAGCAAAATCTAGAATGTTAATATTGTTTTATAAAATCATCCTGTTTTAATTTTTCAGATCTGTAAAACACACAAGAAGTGAAAGCCAAACACGCGCTGCAGGTGGTAATTTTCAAACTATGAGAAGTTTTTTAAATAAACCTTGTGTGAAACGCTTTTCTGTGCATCTTTTCTTCAGAATTTTAAAGAAACAAACTGCTATCCAAGTGTTTCATTGAAAAAAAGCATTTTTTAATTATTTACGCATGTTGTTGCATTTTTGGGAAAAATTAAGCATTATAACAAACCGTTTTTCAATTAAATTTCTTCTAAAAGTGCTTTCTGCAATGGATCTCTGTCTATCAACCCTCAGCTTCTCAACCGTGAATATTTTAGCTAAAATATCTTCCACATCTATTTCATTAACAATCGCTTCACACAGTAGAAAATTTCCCGCTACCCGGCAACTGACAAATTTGCGTGGTTATGCGTCACGCGACCTTCAACGTCAGTGCTTTAACAAGCATTTCGATATATCAAAATAAGTCATAGGATTATCTTCTTTTTTCAAGTTGTTGGCTTTGAAAATAATATTTATAAAAAATGTTTCTCTGAATCTTTTTTTCAACGCTGCACCTATTGTTCTTAATACAGTATCTTTTAAATCAGGGGTGTGCAACAGGCGGCCTGCGGTCCACAACCCGGCCCGTCAAGCCATTTAGTGTGGCCCTTGCCAACACTCTGATTTTTCCCCATCATGCATAAAAATCCTAATGTGCATGAAAAAACTAAATTTTTCGTGTGGCCCAGCTAGATGTTTGAAGTTGGTTATATGGCCCACCGACAAAAAATGTTGCACATCCCTGTTCCAAATGTTTACTAAGCAGCATTTTAGGCGCGGATATGCTTATTTTTTTTATCAATATTTTGCGCAATTTTACCTGCGTTACTGACTTACTCGTATTTAATCCATTAGGTCATTGTATTTCTTTTTGTTCATCATTCACGCCGCACATACACCGCGTTACTCTTTTCATCGTATTTTATTGCTGGCATTCTTTCTCTTTTAACGGTTTTGTCTCTCTCAACGCTTCATATTTCACGCTTTCTTCCAGCTGGTTATTCTTGTCTGTCATTTGACGTGATGAAGGACCGATGTTCAATCAGCTGAAACGTCGACGTCGTTTCAATATAGTTGAGCGAACCTTTATTTTATTTCAACAACATATTTAGACCTAACGTTTTTTTACTTTTGTAGAGGCAGGTTCTTGCCGAAGAAAAGCGACATGCAATGAAGAGTGAAAAGAGAGACATGCTCAAAACAATCCGAATCCAATTTTACAGGGAATTGCATCTGTGTTACATAGTTGACTGCAATCTCAATAAAAGTTTAGGAGTTATTATCAAGAGGGATCTTTCAGTTGCGTATTTGTTAGAGTGCGAAATGAACTGTTGTAAATGTTTGTCATTTAAATTGTTCAAGTACATTTCAGATTGACCATAAGCCAATATTTAGGAAAATACGTTTCTAACAACTTAAAGAAGAAATAATTCATGTTTCTTGACAGGATAAGCAGTTCGGATTTTGCGTTACTGCTTAGCATTTCGCCAAAAAGTGTATAAGGCTTGTAACTTCCTCGTAATTGTCGCCACCAGGGTCAAACATGAGCACGCTGTCAGGTTATTCAACTTCAATTAATTTTCCAACACAACAATTCCAATAAGCAGTACGAATTCAAAGTCTCTTAATTTCGCAGCTTTACGTGATGGGAGGTATCCGTGAAATGTGCTGGTAAACGCGCTGCTTTTATCACAATTAAGTATATCTTTTTTTCTGCGATAGTTTGTGATCAGCGACTTGCAGAAATGTTGCTCAGACTTTTTCCATCTAAAACAGCGTATCTACCTAGAACAGTTTTTCGCAAACTGTGTTCAGTAGGCTACCTTGAATTTCACCCGGAGGGCAAGTCCCACATGAGGCTATTTTAGCAGCGTTTTTGAACTTCTTACTTTTCAAAAAGATGCTGCTTTAAAGTTCACACTTTACAACAAGCAATGTACTTAATTTCAAAATGTGAGGTTCAGTTTCAAACGTTTGCCAATTGTAACAGCTCACACAATCTATTTCACATTGTTTTGGTTTCTGGAATGCTATAGGCTCATTCAAACAATCCTAGTTTATGCCAATCAATCTCAACCTCGGTTTCGAATCACAACACTGCAGAAAGTAGGACGTTGAGCTTCATATTTCCAGGTAAGTGGAATCCTCGACAAGCGTTTGCGGAACCGATGTTTGCCTCAAAGCATACCACGGCCGCGGTGGAAGACGTTTCAAGAAATTTCACCCTCGAAAGCATTAGTTGTGTTACAAGTATCTGCATCGCCTTAAACAACTGAGGCAAGCACAAGAGAAAGATGGAAATTTGGGTTATTAAACTAACAGGAAAGCAACCAGCAGCAGCAGAGCCCAACCGACGGAAATAGAGCTCAAACCTGAAACACTACGTGCTTGTCTTTGCAGCAGCAATAGAGCTCAACCGACGAGATCACTCTACTGATACTAAATTGCACTATTATTACATAGGGACAAGTAAATTTTGATAATTAGCTTGTGGTGACCATCACAGAGACTTGTCACTTATGGGTGCCATCTCCCGGTGACAATTTATTTATTTACATGTGGCGCCATCTACAGGCCGCCGCAGTTGCCTCAGATATGTTGTCAGACAGGCGTTAATTATTATATCAGTCAGTGGAGAAATCGAGATCGAAAAAAATTGAAGCCTGGAAGTCAGATGCAACAGCCACTGTCCCTTTACAAGTTAGCCTGTGGCCTGGAGGTCCGCTTTGGTGCTGGTAGGCCTGGAGTTCTATTCTCGGCCAGGTCATGTCAAGACCTTGTAATTTTGTAGTCCTGCTGCAGCCTACTTGCCAAGGACCATTTCTACAAAGAATAATTTATATAATACAAGACCTTGTCAACCAGCAGTTGCACTATAAGTCCGCAGACCCGTAACTACAGGGTGCGCAAGAGGTGAAGCACCCCTGAAAAAATTATCGTCCTCTGGAAAAATGTATTGGACATAAATTGAAGCTATTGGGCATAGTTTAAAAAATTTGGGCCCCTCTCCGAAACCTCTTCGCCCCGCCTAGTGTCCCAAGCTGATTACAGGCCTGCAAGTCCGCCTTTGTCATATGGGGCAATCAAATCTCCACTTTTTCCACTGCGCAACCTGAATGGAAACTGAAGCATAGACAGCAGTAATAAACTCAAATTACAAGTTGATCATAGAGCAGCAATTGAAGTTACAACTACGATCAATTCGTTGTAACCTGAAACACTGCGTGTTTGTCTTTCAAACTGAACTCTATCGTGTAGCCTACAATTAGTTTTGTTGACGTTGGCAGCCTTTTCATCATTAGGATTAGCTGTGTTTCACATAATAAAAAAGTAAAAACAAAACGTACGAAACACTTTGCATTGACATGATAATTCCCAAATAACAATTTTTGTAATCAAGGTGTGCACGCGAAACCAGAAGCTGAGTTTTTTAGATTCTTGCATTTGACACGTTATATATGTCATTTCATATATTATTTATGTCGATAATTATCCGCAGAGTCCATGCGACAACATTCACCAAAGTAAAGTGTTACTTCCAATGGTGTTTCAAACTCA